>Ga0209212_1000045_pt1 | contig 254554 bp, 264 predicted proteins | sample RifGroC2_FD_183996 | JGI IMG/M metagenome (GOLD analysis project Ga0209212, IMG submission 183996) | Groundwater microbial communities from Rifle, Colorado, USA - Groundwater C2 (SPAdes) (version 2) | ecosystem: Environmental > Aquatic > Deep subsurface > Groundwater | place: Rifle, Colorado...
GGCAATTTTGGGTAGGGACATCAAGCCAGAGTAGGCTGGAGAATTGATTAAGGAAAATTTGGCGAAGTCCCCGGCTCCTGCTTGGAGTAAGAAGGGGGTAATGGCCACGATAGTGTCCTCCGTCCAGATATTTTTCAGGGTGGCGGGATACGTGTCAGGTTGACCGACCCAGCCGACCTCGGTCATAAACATCGGCTTTTGACCTAGCGGCTCTTTTGTGTAGCTTAGAATGCCGGCCCGGGAATCGGGATATACATGCACCGAGACACCATCGATGGCTGCTGCCCAATTAGGTATAAAGCGGTAAAAGCGCTGAGCTTCCATAGAGGTGGGTGAATTGGGTACAGACGTGTCCAGAGCGGCAGAAAGCAGAAAAAAATCAACAGAGCGGTCCTTAAAAATACTTCTGGCAGCAGATAGGATATCGGCGTACGCGTAAGGATTAACAACGCCGCCCCATTCGTTACTGTGATTAGGTTCGTTGAAGAGCACTATATATCGGTTACGGGTGGGCCAGGGCATATCGTTTAAAAAATTGGCGAAGTCTACCAGGTCGGTAGCTGTAGGTTCGACCCAAGTCCCACCGTCAGGAAAAGTAGCCAGTCGGATGAGGGGGATGATGTGCAATTTACGGCTATCTTGAAAGAACTTTAGCCATTTGTCCCGGTCCCGGTCGTTACTTCGGATGGGAATGGTGACATACCCCCAGTCACCTCCTGAAGAATTAACCAATTTAGCAGCTTCGTGTATTTCATTGGGGTCCAGAATGTGCACCCCGATTCGGTTATTTGGGACGCTGGTGGGATCGTAGGCCAGAACTGTACTTGCACTAAGGGCGAGAAACAGGAGAAGTTTTTTTAGCATGGCAAATGGCGATGGCTAAGGCATCGGCGGAATTATCGAAATGAGTCTTTTGACCTTTTTTCTCCCGGATTTTAAACATCTTCTTAATAGTGGCCTTAATTTTTTTCTTGTCTGCTTTGCCGGAACCACTAATGATGAGTTTGACCTGCATGGGGGCGTAATCAAAAACTGGGACTCCCCCATCATGTAAAGCCAATTTAATAACTCCGATGGCCTGGCCTACAGCAATAGCCGTCAGGGCGTTGGCTGCAAAAAAGATCCTTTCTATGGCTACTTCCTGCGGTTGATGTTTTTCCAGCAGCTTATAAATTCCGTCATAAATTGCCCGTAATCTCTCTCCATGCGGCGTGTCTTTGCTGGTGGATATCAATCCATAATCCAAAAGGACTAACCTTTTTGGAGTGACGTCAATTACTCCGTACCCCGTCGTGGCCGTCCCCGGATCAATACCCAGTATCTTCATGAAGCAAGTTTACCATGGCTCTTTGGCATTAAACGATGCGTACCCACAATAGATCTGGTCACCGTTACGATCGACGTAACAAAATACCCCACCAATAGGAGCAATCATGAAGTGCTGCTCACAGAGAATCCTGTAGGTAATTTGAGGCGGTGGATTATCCGGAGTGGTGTACGGAAACGTCCACCAACCTAATGACTCAGGTCCGGGGAAAATCGGGGTAAAAAGTAAGTGACATTCGGACACATCTGGTCTACTTTGCTGAATAGCATCTGCAAATTTTCTACTGTTAACAAGGAGATTCGTATAAACATAGTTTACAATCTTAGCTCCCCTTCTACTCACTCTTCGAACTCCAGCTTCCCTAACCCTACATAAAAGTGTCTCTCCGGCTTTTTTAATTAACGCTAGCTTTTCAGCTTCGAGTTCTGTTGCCTCTTTCATTCGTGATATGATATTACCATAGGCATGGATAAATATGAAGCGGTGACGTGGGCGGAGGAGATTGAGGTGAGGTTTGCTTACTCCGGAAAAGTGGCACACGTGGCTAAGAAAGCAGGTGACAGAGTAAATAAGGGAAATTTGCTGGCTAGCCTGGATCGAAAAATGCTGCAGGCGGAATTGGACCGGCAGTTAGCGGATTTTGAGCGCACCCGGGCGGAATTTGAAATTGCGGCTAAAAAATTGGGTGGAAGCGAGACTGATGTGTATTTGAAAAAGGGCGAACAGGCCAGATTGAATGTAGCGGTCAAAGACGTGGAGCTGGCGAAATATAAGTTAGATATGGCTGATCTGTTTTGTCCAGTAAATGGCCTCGTCAAATCCGCTGGAGGGTTGCGGCCGGGGCTAAACGTGTCACCGGCTTCTAATCCGTTTGTGATTATTGATTTGGATACCCTGGTGTATAGGCTACGAGTAGCAGCCAAAGACGTCGAGAAATTTAAAGCTAAAGCTAAAACACTCATTCCGGACACGCCCGGCTACTTCATGGTGGACATGGTGATTGAAAACAAAACCGATCTACTGCCCGGGATGCCAGGTCTTATCAAAGCAGTCTGAACCTTTAGTGAATCCAGCTTTTTGGGCTTCGGCTTCTGTACAAAACCACTGGTCTCCTTTCGAAAGTTCCACTTGAGTATTGTTGTACTGACCGCATCCAGGAAATCTATAAAGATTAACGGGAGAATCGAGTTTCACATTGCCCTTAATTACGCACTTCGGCTGTTTCGGATTCGAATCTTGGACACATTCCGGGCTATAGATTCCCAACTTCTTCGCCTTGGCCTCTCTAGTCGCCTCCCGCATTCCGCCGTAATCATAACCTCCACCAAAATAAGCCATGCCGGATGCGATCATTTTTAAGTTCACGGATCCTTCTTTTGTGTACACGACGCTTATTAATCTTCTGAAGTTATCTCTAAAAATTACTTTCATGTAAACCTTTTTCCCAAAAACGAGCTTTTCAAGTAAACTCTTAGCGTCATTACCGGCACATTGATTCCATTCGGGTGCCAACACACTGGCCAGCCTGACTATCTGTTTTTCACTGGTATCGAAAGTGTCACCGTCTACTACCTTTGCTACCTCATAGCTTGTCCTATTTAACACTTGCCTAGCAGTTAAGGCACTGGCAAACATGGCCGCACTCACAACTCCCGCCACCACTACTTTTCTGCTCACGCTTTAATCATACACCCCACCCAAGGTATAATTAGCGGTGAGGGGCGGTAGCTCAGTTGGTAGAGCACTAGCCTTTTAAGCTAAGGGTCCTGGGTTCGAGTCCCAGCCGCCTCACTTTACGGCTCGATCGTCTAACGGCTAGGACGCGGGGCTTTCATCCCCGCAATCGGGGTTCGATTCCCCGTCGAGTCACTATAAATAGATCAAATCAGATCAAAAAGGCCACGCCTTTCAAACAAGATAAACTCCAGCGCGGAGTGAGGTTCGAATTTTTTCAAAAATGTTCACCAACCAGGTGATATCTTATTCACCCGAATTCCGCAAACTCCCCATGTGTAAGCCTATTCTACTTCGGATGTTGCTAAGGATCGCTTAAAAGAAGCTTACTAATCTTTCTTCCAATGATTTTATCTGGGTTTGAAGAGAATCTGCAGGAAGACCTTCTGCCATCGCTAAATGAAGCTCTTCTTGCAAAAATCGTAGCTGTTCTTGCATCGTAGACCTGATAGATTTCCTTTGTGTTGTTCTTAAAACTCTATCGGTTTGGTCGGCAGAAGACGGAGGTTTTCCATTTTGCCTCTCGGTTCGTATCTCCACTACGGTTTTTTCCTTCACATAAGAATTTGGCGGTTGAACATCCTCAACTGAATAAGTTGCCTTAGCAGAACGACCATCAAATATATAGTCTATAGTTACTACTTCACCTTTTCGTAGTTGGACGCCTTTTAGTTCTCCTTTTTCGTCTGCGAAAGACCCAGCTCTTATTACACTAGGAGTTACTCTCCAACCAAGTGCGTATAGCTCCTCAGTATTTACAGGGACTAACACGACACGTTTGGCCAGTGCTTCTGTCATGCGGGCTATTATATAGCATAAACACCGACAGATCCTTTTTTACAACTTTCTCTAATCCTTCACGCTTCTCTCTCCTTTGCATGAAATAATCTTCTTCGCAGAGCCTCTGACGGTAAACCGATGAGCGTTTCTGGTTCGCTAACCTCCATCTCTTGTTCTAGTAATCTTTTCACCTCGTGAGCTAAACCAATGAATAGAATTCCTCTACCGTCCTCAGGAAGAGTATCCCTTATTCTCTGAGCGATGTATCCATCTCGTTTTTTCGTAATACGTGCGCTTACCTTCCTGTATTCCAATAGTGCTGCCTGTTTTTGTTCTTCTTCTGGGGCATTCAAAAAAATTTGTAAGGCACGGAATCCTTGTAACAAAAGAGGTAAACTTTCCGTTCCCATAATATGGGCGCCTTTGTTTCTAAGCCAGCGAAGAAGTTCATAATTGATTGTTTGGATTTTATCAACAGATCTTGCCACCTCTTCTGCTGAAGTATCTCGTAGTCCGTCTTGGTAGACTCTTAATTCGGAAAAATCCACCGGTAAGTTGCGGACATATTCAGAAACATCCTGCCAATATTGAGTTTTCCGCGCTTCAATTTCTTCATCAAAAACCTTCCTGCTTCCTAAGCTTCCCCAATCAGCGAGAGTATGGATAATAGGAATGATTATTAAATGACGTTTTTGTTGCATAGCTGGCCATTTTACCACCTTTTCACTATTTGATTTGAAATAAACTCGAATTTTTTTGAAAGCGTTCACAACGAATAGATCAAATCGGGTCAAAAAGACCACGCCTTTTAAAAACCCGCCGCGCTTCCGAAAAAGCTTGCCCTGAGCGTAGTCGAATGGGTCGGCTCGAATAATCCTGAGTGAAATCGAAAGACGCAAAAAAATTAAAATCCGCTTAGCAGTTTTGGAAAAAACCTATTAAATGCTATAATAGCGTGAAGTTTAAAAGGTAGTATGTCTTTAACACCAGAAACTATTTTAACCAAAGAAGATATCAGTTACGGCCCAACCTTGGATGCCGATATATTTCGTATGGATGATGAGCAATTAAGAGACTATTTCGGGGCGGTGCTATTGGGGAGGTATTTTAGTGCATTCGCCAGCATTTCCTTTTTACCGTGGACCGCAAGATTATATACCGGAGATAGAGGAAGTGAATTTGGATCCACAATGGCACATCTCTATAAATATGCTGGAAAACCAAAACAAGCAACTGAATTTTACCCTGAAGCAGGATTACCTCAGCCATATGGAGAATATACTGATCCTCGGTTTAGAGAAAGGCTTGAAAATATATTGGTGGATTATTTAGATGATTTTGTATCCGGAAGAGACGTTCTTGCAAGATATGGTCATACCTCTGAAAATCCATGGCTGGCAAGAAATGGACAACCTGTGAAAGATGAGTATTTAGAGGAAAGCAGACAGGAAATACTGCAAGGGTGTCTGGATGTTGTAAGTTCAATACTTTGGTGTGACGGAGAAGATAGCATGGGGAGTCAAATAGAAGCAATTCTGGAAGAAATGGGCGAAGGAACTGTGGAAGAGTTTCGTAAGAAGGCGAATGATAATATGGCGAAAGTAGAAATTAGTATCAATCCTGACCATCGGCGATTGTTGTTACCAATAAAACAATTAACTGGAAAAACTGAATTTAGAGAAAGAATGGAACTCGGAAATATCATCGAGCCGTATTTGAAGATGCTTGAATAGATTTCGCCCTGTAGGCGCAAAAAGTCGCGCGCGCAAAAAATAGTCCTTCGACTGGTTCGACTACGCTCACCACAAGTGCGCTCAGGATAAACTCCAGTGCGGCGACTGGCCACCGGTAGGAAAGAGATTGGGTCGGAAGTGGAGGCAGACGACGCTGCACGGAAGTAAAACAAGGTATATAATTAAAATATGAGTCAGAAAGAAGCGGTTAAATACTGGATAGCCAGCGCTCAAGAAGATTGGGAAGTAGCCCAAAGCTTATTGAAGTCGGCCAAATATAACCACGCCCTCTTCTTTTTACAGCTTGCTCTTGAAAAATTAATTAAGGCCATTCACGTCATCCGAAAAGACGAATCCCCGCTATACGTCCACAACTTGGTTCTTCTGGCTCAAAAAGCCGGAATTGAATTTTCCGAAAAAGAGCTAGCCGATTTAAAGGAAATTTCATCTTTTAATGTTTCCGCCAGATACGATAGCTATAAACGAGATTTCTACAAAAAAGCCACTCGAGGGTTTGCAATCGAATGGATGAAATGCGGTGAAAATCTTAAGATAAAGTTAACCAATCTTCTCAAAAAACATGGACATTGACCCGATTGATCTTACCAAGAAGTATTTGGCTGAAGTTCGCCGCCTGGGAGTCAGCGTCGATAAAGCCTATTTGTTTGGATCGTATGCCAAAGGCAAGGTCTGGGAGGGAAGCGACTTGGATATTTGCGTCGTTTCCGATAATTTCGGTCAAGACTACCACCGCGACAAAATGATATTAAATAAAGCGGCTTTGAAAGTCAATTCGCGAATTGAACCGGTGGCGTATTCGCCCGCGGATTTTGGCAATAAATACGACTCCCTCGTCGACGAAGTCAGACGCTTCGGCATTCTAGTCCGCTGAAAAAGTCGACTCGAACAATCCTGAGTGAAATCGGAGGACGCAAAAATTTTATTTGTCCTTCCGAAGCTTTAGCGAAGAAGGAAAGAACTTTTTATAACTTAAATGGCGCAACCGGTGGACTCAACAGAAATTGCTTTCAACTGTCCGAAAGATAAGTAATAAGCCTGTTAATAGGCTAAGTGAGGCTTCTTCTATTTAGGAGATTGAATATTGTTTATATTTCTCTTTCACCTCCAGTTGCATATCCTTCCAAACTAGCTTTTTCTTCTTCATCTAATTCTCGCCCCATCTTTTTCAATAATCCCAACCTTGCAGCGGCAAGCATTTCTTGAAGAGTGAGCTGTCCTGTTATTAAATCTATATCTTCCGGGCGGGCGGTACCAACTCCTGTTGGGAAAGAAAAGGCGATTTTACCTTCACTTTTAAAAATTTGGGCGGCCTGAAAGTGATCTTCTTCTCCCACATCCACTACAACGCCCGTCCTATTTTTTCCACGGGTTACTTTTTTATCCACCTTAAAGAGAGTTCCAAATGAGATTTTCATAGCTATATTGTACTATAAAGACCATAAATAGGCAATTTTCGGATTGTAAATTTTCTGGTATAATTTTTCAAATGGCGATTGCGGAGCAATCGCAAAGTCGCGCGCGCTGAAAATAAGCGAGGCTGCAAGCCGAGCTTTAAGATAGTACGGAGGCTGGGTGCGGTCAGCCGCCGCTACCTTTGAAATGAGTTCGAATTTGTTCAAAAACGTTCACATGAGTTTTACAAAAATAATGCGACCGCATTAAAAATGTAAAAGTGTAAAAGGCGTTTTGAAAGGCGTGGCCTTTTTGACTTTTTGATCTGGTGGCCCCGACATGCGTCTACCAATCGAAGATATAGAAGGCTGGCAGAGAATCAGGATAATTTATACGAGTGGCGCCGGGGAGGCGGTCCAGAAGATATATTAAAACGACACTCAACAGTCCCCAGGTGACGGCAAAGTGAGAAAGGAGTAGGCCTGATAGTGGGTAAAATTCCTAAATCCCAAAGTCTAAGCAGGCTAGCCAGTAGCAGTAATACGGCTAACTTGACGGGAAGATTGGGCCCGGACATAAGTTAATTTAGCCCGGCGGACTTGGCCTGGCTTTTTGACTTCGACTTTGACGATCCAAGGAGAAATGAGGGGGAAAATGCGCTCTACGCCGATATTGCCGGAAGAAATTTTGCGGACGGTAAAAGTGCGGTTGTCGCCCCGGCCGCGAATACCCAGGATCATGCCCTCAAAAATTTGAATACGCTCTTTTTCGCCTTCCAGAATTTTGGTGTGCACCCGGACAATATCGCCGACGTGGACAGGGGTGTCTTTGATAATCGCGCTAATTGCCATAGCGTGGATTTTACTTGAAAATCACATTTTTAACAACTCGCGGATTTGGTCCTGCAAACTTGGAGTCCAATCCAGGCCGTACGGCAGGGGCAGGGTTTTGGAAGGAAAAACGAGATTGGCAGGAGTGGAACCTTTGTGGGATTGGAGCAGGAAATTCAAAGACACCAATTTGGATTGGGGCAAACCAGACGGAATATCAATAGAGATGGACGATTCGCCGGTAAAAATGGAAGCAGAATCAACAATAATAGTGACGTCGGGTAGTGCTCCATCAGAAATTTCCTCGGCGGAAGTATCGCGCATTTCCACTTTGCCGGTCAGAAGAACCAGATTATCCGGCTGCCAGACGCCGGGAGTGGCGGCGTAAATTTTGGGGAAAACCACGGCTTCGACGCTTTTACCCAAGTCTGAAACTTTACAAAAACACATGGGCTGGTTGCCGTTTTTAGTAATGACGTTCCTGCAAGACTCGATGATACCGCCGATAGTGACCCGCATGCCGGAGAGATTGCCGGAGGGAAGTTCACTGATACGGTGGGTGATGAGCTGGCCGAGCTGGGCTAATTTTTCCGCGTGGGGATGCTCGGTCAAGTAAAAACCCAGCAACTCTTTCTCCATAGCCAGCATAATGGATTTTTCGAATTCGGAAATTTCCGGAAGATGATCGGACCGGTTGGATTGTTCAGAAGAAGCAAAAAAAGTGGTTTGGCCGGAGGATTTAAGTTTACTGATACTGGTTCCCAACTCCCGGATTTTGTCCACAACCGCCAACAGCGCGGCCCGTTTGCCGAATTGATCTAGAGCTCCGGCTTTAATTAAACTCTCTAAGACTTTACGGTTGACTTTTTGGGAATCTACCCGCAGGCAAAAATCGGTAAAGGACATAAAATCCCCGGCGGCCCGGGCTTCCAGAATAGAAGAAATAGCGGCCACGCCCACATTTTTAATAGCCGAGAGGCCAAAACGAATCCGGCCGGCGTCTATGGAAAAGCTGGTATCGGATTTGTTGATGTCCGGCGGCAGAACTTGGATTTTAATGCGGCGGCATTCCTCGATAGCTTCCACAATTTTTTCGGTATCTCCGGATTCGGCCGTTAAAAGAGCAGTCATATACTCTACCGGATAGTGAGCTTTGAGGTAGGCAGTTTGGTACGCTACTATGCCGTAAGAGGCGGCATGGGCCTTGTTGAATCCGTAGCCTTGAAATGGCACGAATAGTTCCCAAATTTTTTCAGCTTCTTCTTTGGACATACCGGAAGTTTTGATACAGCCTTCCACAAAAACTTCGTGCTGCTGGCTCATCTCTTTGGGCAGTTTTTTACCAATGGCTTTGCGCAATTTGTCAATAGTTTCCCAGGTGTAGCCGGCCAGAGCCAGGCCGGTAAACAAGATGTCTTCCTGATAGACCAGAATGCCGTAAGATTTATCCAGGTAGCCGGCCATTTTGGGGTGCAAGTAAGTAACCGGGAATTTTTTGTTTTTGCGGGCGATATATTCGGGAATATTGGCCATGGGGCCGGGGCGGAAAAGGGCGATCATGACCATAATGTCTTCCAGACGGTTGGGTTTGAGTTCCTTGAGCCATTTAGTCATGCCGCTGCCGCCAAGCTGAAACACCCCCATGGTTTCGCCGCGGGTCAGCATGGCAAAAGTGGCTGGGTCGTTCATGGGTAGATGGTTAAGGTCAATTTTAATGTTCCGGGCTGCGGCGCTTAAAATAGACAGATTACGGATTCCCAAAATATCGAACTTGACTAGACCGATTTCTTCGCAGGCGTGGAATTCATATTGGGTAATGATTTTGGTACCTTTAGGCTCTAATTGTAAGGGTGAGTAGTTAGTCATGGGTTGGGGGGAGACGACCATGCCGGCGGCGTGAACCGAGACGTGCCGGGCATTGCCCTCGATCTGGCGGGCTAAATCGACGGCTCCTTTCACCAAAGTATCGGAATCGTACATAGTTTTTAATTCCGGAGATTCTTTGAGGGCCCGCTCGATGGACATGGGGAAACCCTGGGAACCTATGGGGATGACCTTGGCTAGGCGGTCGCCGAAGGCGTAGGGATGGCCTAAAACCCGGGCGACGTCGCGGACGGCGGCCCGGGCCAGCATGCGGCCAAAAGTACAGATTTGGGCCACTTTGTCTGAGCCGTATTTTTGAGTAATATAGGTAATAACCTCTTCCCGGCGGTCGTCGGCCACGTCTAAATCGATATCCGGTGGAGATGGGCGGTAGGGATTTAAAAACCGCTCGAAAGGCAGATCATAAAGAATGGGGTCAACGGTGGTGATGCCGGTGACATACGATACTAATGAGCCGGCGGCGGAACCTCTGGTATTGGTAATAATTCCATGATCGGTACACCAGTTGACCAGGTCGGCCATCATCAAAAAATATGGAGCGTAGCCTTTGGAGCAAATGACCTCCAATTCATATTCGAGGCGTTTGCGGTGCACGGTGTCGGTCTTGGTCCGGGCCAATTGCTGTAAAGCTTCGGTTGCGGTTTGACCATTTGGCAGATCGATATTGGGGAAATACCATTTGCCCAGCTCGATCTGGACATCGCACCCTTCGGCTACGCTCAGGGTATTTTTGAGGGCGTCGGGGAGGTCGGGGAAAAGCTGGGATATCTCTTTGGGAGTGCGCAGATGAAAAGTGGGGGCGTCTATATAGCGCAGGCGGTCGATGTCTGACGTGTTTTTGCCGGTAGAAATACACACCAGGGCATCTTGGGCAGTAGCGTCCGATTGATCAATGTAGTGAGCGTCGTTGGTGGCTACTAACCTAATACCCAAATCTCTACTTAATTTGACAATGCCGTCGACCCAAGTTTTTTCGGTTTTGGCCAGGCTTTTAAGTTTGTCCAGCAGGCGGGGGTTATCTTTAACCGCATCGAAATAATCCTCAAACTGATGACGCTGGATTTCTAAATAATATCTATCTCCAAAAAGATGCTGATACCACTCGACGGCTTCTTTGGCTTTGGCATACGAATTTTCTGATAGCAGCTGGGCGATTTCCCCTTTGGGGCAGGCAGAGGTACAAATAAGACCTGGGTGATATTTGGCCAGAGTGTCTTTGTCGAAACGGGGGCGGTAATAAAAGCCTTCTAAATGGGCGATGGTGGACAGGCGCATCAGATTTTGATAGCCCTGGTGGTCAGCTGCCAGCAGCAGCAAATGATTATTTTCACCCTTGCCGGCTTTTTCAGTATGATTTTTGTTGACCACGTAGGCCTCCATACCAATCAGAGGCTTGATGCCCTCTTTGTGGCACTCTTTGTAAAATTCAATGGCGCCGTACATCACGCCGTGGTCAGTCAGGGCCACGGCCGGCATGTCCAATTCTTTGACCCGGCGCACCAGTTTGGAGATTTTGGGCAGACCATCCAAAAGGGAGTATTCAGTGTGAACGTGAAGGTGAACGAATTTATTTGACATAGTAAACCTTGTTCTCAGTGGATTAACCACTGTTTCTGGTTAATTTACTTGTAACGTTTTGTTTTGTAGAACCCTCTCATACTGAAGTTTATCATTTTCTGTGTAAAACTCGTCTTTTGACGGGAGATGAGAGAGCTTGTCATTCAACGTCTGTCCTGGTTCTAATCCCAATTTGCTGGTTAATTCTAGATCTATTTCGGCCTTTAGAGCTCCTCTGATTTTGATCACGTCTTTGTCGGTTAGCATGCTTACACTATTTCACTGATTACCTTTTGTGTCAATGCCACCTCCCAAACTTTTACATCGTCGTACACGATCGTTACTGTTAGTGTAAAAAGTTTGAAAGGCCACGCCTTTTTACTGTTAGTGTAAAAAGTTTGAAAGGCCACGCCTTTTTGACCTACTTTGATATATTCTCCTCGATTATTCTTTGGGTCAAGGAGACATCGATGTTTCCGAGCTGTTTTTTAACTTGGCCGATGAGGAAAAAGAGGGCCTGTTGTTTGCCGGATTTAAGGTCTGCTACTGCTTTGGGATTTGCTGCCAAAATTTTGTTTACTACTTCCTGGTTGACTTCGGCGACTGGCGTAGTTTGCACTGGCCTCTTGTTGACCAAAGCGTCCGCCATGGCTTTGGAGGGATTTTTTAGAAACTGGGCATACATCTCCTGGTTCCCACTGATTATGACGGCGTATTGTGGAGAAAGATGATATTTATGAATAAGTTCCTCCTGAACTTGGGCTGGAAGTTGGGGTAGTTCTTTGCGCCAGGATTCGATTTGCGCTTTAGTGAATTGAAGTGGGGGAATATCCGGCTCCGGAAAATAACGGTAATCATTCGCTTCCTCTTTGACCCGCTGGCTAACAGTTTCCCCGGTGGCCTCTTTAAAACCCCGGGTTTCCTGAACGGGGGTTTGACCCGATTCAAGTAATTGAATTTGCCGGTTCACTTCAAAATCAATGGCTTTTTTTATAAATCTGAATGAATTGACGTTTTTGACCTCGATTTTATAATCAGGGAGGCGGGGGTGGTCAGGACGTTTGATAGAGATATTGGCTTCCAGGCGCATTGATCCTTTCTCCATATCAGCTGTGGAGATTCCTAAAGCTCTGACGATGGCCTGCACCTCCTTTAAAAATAAAATCCCGTCGTCTGAAGAAACAAAATCCGGTTCGGTGACGATTTCGACTAAAGGCACGCCGCTCCTGTTGAAATCGATGAGGGTGGCGTTACCCTGGTGCTGTAACTTTGCCGTATCTTCCTCCATATGTACCCGTTTTATTTTGTGTCCTAAAAGTTCTCCATCGTGGCAAAAGGGAATATCATATTGGGTAATCTGGTAACCTTTGGGCAGATCGGGGTAAAAGTAGTTTTTGCGGTCGAATTTGGAAAAAAGATTGATATCACAGCCTAAAGCCAAGCCCAATTTGACGCACCATTTGATGGCTTTGGTATTAGGGACGGGCAAAGAGCCAGGTAAGCCTAGACAGACCGGACAGACTTGAGTGTTGGGGGCCTTGGCGAAATGATCCGCGGGGCATCCGCAAAACATTTTGGACAAGGTCGCTAACTCAATATGGACTTCAAATCCCAAAACCATTTGCCAGTTAAAGTTGCGGTTTGCGAACATGCCAATCGGTTACTTGTTGATAAGCGTAACCTGCTTGTAATAACACTTCTTCAGAAAACATGGGTCCCTGAAGCTGCATTCCAATTGGTAAGCCAGATCTGGTAAAACCGCATGGCAGGGCCAGAGCCGGAATTCCGGCGGTATTGGTAGTCACTGTGTAAATGTCCGCTAACATATTTTTGACCGGATCATTAATAAGTTCGCCTAATTTGGTTGGAGGTGTGGGAGAAATAGGAGACAGAATCAGATCGCACTTGGTGAAGACTTTCTGATAGTCTTTAATTATCAATGTTCTGGCTTGTTGGGCTTTTTTGTAATAAGCGTCGTAATAGCCTGCTGAAAGGGCGTAAGTTCCGATCATGATGCGACGCATAGTTTCAGGAGTAAATTTGTCCCGGCCGTTGCCGTATCTGATCCCGTCATAGCGGGCCAAGTTAGAACTTGTCTCGCTTGGCGCTAGTAGATAATACACAGAAATGGCATATTTCGAAGTGGGCAGTGAAACTTCCTCGATTTTTGCTCCAAGATCTGTGAATTTTTGAGCAGCAACCAAAATCAATTTTTTAACTTTTGGGTCAAGGCCTTCACCCATGAACTCTTTGGGAACACCAATTACTTTTCCTTGTATCCCCTCTTCGAGACGAGATAAGTAATCCCCTACCGGCAGGGGAGAACTAGTTGCGTCGTGTGGATCCTGACCGGCAATATGCTGCAAAATTAAAGCGCAATCTTCGGCGGTTTTGGCTGTTGGGCCTACGGAGTCAAATGAGGAAGCGTAGGCGATGCTGCCATAACGGCTGACTCGGCCGTAAGTAACTTTAAGACCGGTAATACCGCACCAGCCCGCGGGGTTGCGGATTGAACCTCCAGTATCTTCGCCAATGGCAAATGAACACATCCGGCTAACTATAGCTGCCGCTGGTCCCCCACCGGATCCCCCAGCCACTCGGGTAATATCCCAAGGATTTTTAGCCGGACCAAAATCTGTATTTTCAGTACTACCGCCGTGGCCCCAGGCGTCCATATTCATTTTTCCCAACAAGATTGAACCAGCTGAATTTACTTTGTGAACTACTGTGGCGTCGTATTGGGGAATGTAATCGGAGAGGACGTTTGAGGCGGCGGTTGTTCTTAAATCCTTTGTGACATAAACATCCTTGAGGACATATGGAATGCCAGACAGGGGTGTAGTGAGCTTGATTTTCTTGGCTTGATCTAAGACTGCTTTGGAGTCTACTTGAGTAATAAATGCGTTAATTTTTGGATTTTGTTTTTCAATTTGTTTAAGACACTCCTTGGCAATATCAACCGGACTGATCTCTTTCTTTTTCAGCTTGTTGGCCAGACTGGCAATAGTTTCATCGATTAACATCATTTAGGAAAAAATTGATTTAACTTTGAAAAAGCCTTTTTGAGGGAGCAGGCGACTGGTATCTATTTCATCAGCGCGGGTAATGTTGGTTAACCCAGTGACTTGGGAGGTAGGTTCGATGTTTGAGGTGTCCAAATCCCGAATATGGTCGACTAATTTAAGAACATTTTCTAAATCCTTTTCTAATTTTTTAAGTTCGGGGTCGGTGAGCGGCAAATTCGCCAGCTTGGCTATATGCTTTACATCCATAAGTCAAAGTTTAGCACAGTTACAAACACTAGACTTACATATTGTCTTAATTTTACCCCGCCACGGTCGCACTTGGATATTGGAACGATTTTATGTGGCACTCCGGTCTTTCGGGTGCTATCCTGTCCATGATTGGATTTGTGGCTTCAGGACTGCTTATTTATAAGATTTTGGAGAAATTAAATGTCCATATGTTTGGTCGTTTGGTGGGGGTGGGAATTTTTGTTGCTAACCTCAACATTTTGTACTTGCAGTCAACGGCTACGGCATCATGCTCATGCCGGCGATCGCCGTTTTTATCGGCGTTTTGGTGGACCGGGCTAAAACCATGCGCCCCGTAATAATCGGTCTTTTAGCTTTTGTGCTCTATTTTGATCTCCGTGGCTTCCCACGACGCCATCATTCTGACTTGGAAATTCGTCTCCCGCTCTTCCGGGTTTAGGTTTTACAAATTAGTGGACGACTATCCTTTCGCCGACGTCTACGAGATCGATCCGGTCCTGGTCGGCCAGCTTCACACCGATCCGGTATTTAAGAACCAGAAGTGATCTCTTGTCTGATAAACATTAACGTCTCGGTTTTCAGGACCTTTCTTATTTTTTGAAACTTGTCCGCCGTTAAAAGCGTATTCAAATCCTGGTTAATTACCGTCTCCGTCACCCGATCGGTAATGAAACCGGCTAATTTTTTCAGGTAATCCGCGGTTTTCATTTTTGTCCTTTCCTCGATTACCTCCGGTCTGTACTTCATTCCTGCCAGGAAGAAATGGTGAATGTCATAAATATCTCTTCCGGCGATCGTTTTATACTTCTCAAATCTATCTAGAGGCGCCACTAATTTATTGGCAAACATCGTCTCCGCCGTCTGACATGTCATTACCCGGTCGATTTCCGGCAAATGCCTGGGCTCGTATCGGTTTTGGGTAACTATCAAGTTTAAAACCCCTACTTTAATCGTATTCCTCTCCTGCGGCCGGCTGGGGTATTTTAAGGCAAACTCCAGTACTTTTTTATTCTCGTAATCCACGTCTAGCTCCAGCCCGTCAAAAACTTTATGGAACTTATGTCGCAAAGCTTTTTCGTCCGCTCCCGGATTGAGGTCAAAATCCAAATCCACTGAAAACCGATCCAGATACCCCAATATCGCCGCGCAAGTTCCACCTTTGAAATAGATGTTTCCAGCTAGCAAACTGTCATCAGCGATCTCTGTTAAAAGTCTCAATAACCAAGACTTATGAAGGATATCTTGCGGTCTGACGGGGATCATACGTAGCCCACCTCCTGTTGTATCTGCCGTACCTCGCTCCAATCTATTTTTTCCCGGTTGTCAAAATAATACTGCGGGTTAAAATATAACAAATCCGCTACCGCCCGGAATGCAGATGCCCAAGATACTCCGTTTTGCGTCTCCATTCCCGCACTGCTGTGCAAAAATTTCGGATTCAATTTTCGGCAAATGTACTCATGTCCGGCCAAGCTAAAGCGGCGGGATACACTTCCCACCAAGGTAATTGCCTGTACCACCTGATCGATTACTCCCTCCCGAGTGAGTACCGACTCGCAACTCACATAAGCGTAAGAGTGGATGACCGCCAACCCCAGTTTTATGGGGTCTATTTTGTTCAAGGGCAGCAGCGAATATAACCCCTTATGTACCGGAACCAGTTCCCCTTTGCTCACCAGCCTCTTAATGGCCGTATACAGGGTATTTTTATTCTCAACGCCCCAAATTACAGCCAGATCTCCGGTATGGAACAGTTCTCTTCCACTCCTGGTAAGTTCTGTTATCCTGTACATATTTGTACAGAATAATATATCGTGGGTGGCGTGTCAAGAGTTAAGACATTTGTTCAAGGACTTTGATGCGGTCGGAGAGAGGAGGATGAGTATTAAACATATTTGCAAACCAGCCGCGGGCGTCATGCCTATTTTTTAACGGATTTGTAATATACAAATGGGCGGTGGCTTTGTTGGCCGCTTCTAAAGGCTCTTTGTCTGCTCCTAATTTCTTGAGAGCCGAAATTAGTCCCGATGGCTGACGGGTTAATTTGACTGACGACGCGTCGGCTAGAAATTCCCGCCGGCGGGAGATGGCCAATTGAATTACTTGGGCGATGACGGGCGAAAGCAGGGCCAAAACAAGACCTAAAATCAGAAAAATAGCTCCCGATCCCCTGTCTTCGCTGTTACGGCTGCGGCCTCCAAACCAGCTAGCCCGCAGCAGCCAATCTCCCAACAGGGTGATTAGCCCCACCAAAATAGTGACGATGGCCATGAGGCGGGTATCGTAATTGCCAATGTGAGAAAGTTCATGGCCGATAACCCCTTCCAGCTCGGTGCGGTTAAGTTTGGCCAGCAGGCCGGTGGTGGCACAGATGGCGGCGTGAGCGGGATCGCGGCCGGTGGCAAAGGCGTTCATGGCCGTATCGTCGATGACGTACAGCTTGGGTAGAGGCAAACCGGCAGCCAAACATAAATTTTCGGCCACGGTGTAAAACATAAAATCACGGCGCTTGTCTGCCAATCGAGCGCCAGACAGGCCTAAAATAATCGAGTCACTCCAATAATAGCCGGCCAGACTCATGACTCCGGAAATGACCAATGCGATACCGGTCAATTCCAAACCGGTAGATTGGTAACCGTAATAAGCAGCCAAGCCTTTGGAAATGAAGACGGCGGCCACAAAGACAAAAGCCACAAAACCGGCGATCACCAGCCAACTTTTACGCTTGTTGGCATCAACTGCTTCGTAAACGTTAATCATATGGACACCTGTGGTGTTTGCAGTTCACTTTCGGGCACTTCCAAGCCTTTTTCAGGTTTAAAGCCAAAAGCGTTGGCGATAACGGAACTGGGGAAAGTGACCAGCCGGATATTATAGTCGGCAGACAAGTCGATCATGGTGCGGCGGGAATACATAATTTTGTCCGATGTATCGCGCAGTTCCTCCATTAATTTACCTACCACGTCAGACCCCTTGAGCTGGGGATTGCTTTCCACGACTATCTGTAATTTGGGCAGCAGTTCGGCGACTTTGGCTGAGGCGTCCTGGCCTTTGGCTACCATTTTTCTGGCGTCGGCCAGCATTTCTAAGATACTTTTTTCGTGAGCCAGATATCCTTTGACCGAGGCTTCCAGATTGGGAATCAACTCAAACTGGCGCTTGAGCTGGTTGCCGATTTCCTGAACTGCAGCTTTGATGCGGGTCCGCAGAGAAACCAGACCGTTATAAACTCCCACAACGTATAAAACTAAACCTGCGGCAATAGCAAAAAAAATTATTTGGTAAGACATGAAATCACCTCCTTCAGAGAACCTGTGTTAATAATATCATATTTAGCGGCTCCGGCGCGGCGGGCAACGGAAACGCCGTAGCGCATATAAACTAATTGCCCGGCGGCGTGAGAGTCGGTATCGACCACTAATTTAACTCCGTATTTAATGGCGTCTTTGGCCACTACATCCGGCAGGTCCAATCTATTTGGCCAACCGTCAATCTCCAGCCATTTATGATTCCGGACGCAGAAGTCGAAAATCCGGTCCCAATCTAATTCCACCCCTTCGCGCTGACCCAGAAGCCTGGCTGTAGGATGGGCGAAAAATTTTACTTTGGGGTGGTCCAGGGCGGATAAAACCCGGTCGGTCATAGCTTTTCGAGACAGACGAAAGCTGCTATGGATAGCTATGCAAGCATAATCAAGTAGTTCTAGCGCTGCGTCAGGTAGGGCCCGCTTGCCGATGGGTTGAATATCAATTTCCAGGCTATTGAATACATGAATTGCTCGTTTTTGAAATTGAATAACTTCTGTCCTCTTTTTGATTAAATCCAGAATTTGAGCCTGGGTATGACCGGAAACAGCCGGGTTGTGGTCGGTGATTCCTATATACTCATATCCCAACTCCCTAGCCTTATCACACAACTCATCCACACTACTTAACCCTAAATCATGAGACGGCTCAATGTTAAAGTCGCTGTGCATTTGTAAATCACCCCTGATGTCAGAAAGCTCAACCAATTTGGGTAGTTGGTGTAATTTGGCTAATTCGATTTCATTTTCTCCTTCGCGCAGTTCGGGGGGAATCCAGTCTAAACCGAGAAAGTTGTAGAATTTTTCTTCCGTAGGAAATGATAATACCTCTCCCTTTCGTCCCTCTCCTATTATAGGAGAGGGATTAGAGAGTGAGGTACTGGGACGGGGGGTGATACCGTATTCAGAGAGCGAGTAGCCTTTTTTGAGGGCGTATTCACGAAGTTTGATGTTGTGGTGTTTGGAACCGGTGAAGTGCTGCAGGAGAGCCCCATAGGCGGCCGGAGGCTGGACCATGAGGTCGACTTGGTATTCGTTCGGGAGGATGAGGGAGGCAGTATGAACACCTGCTTCAAGAACGCGGGATTTATGGGGATATTTAGTGAAATGTTCGATAACTTCTTTGGCATGATCAGAAGCGACGGCGATATCGATATCTCCTACGGTAGATGCCTGGCGGCGCAGACTGCCCAGGGTGTTTGCCTCCCGCACGTGAGGATTTTTGCGCATCCAGCCTACAATTGAATCGGCAATAGTTTGGGCTACATCCAGAAGCAAGCGTCTGGAGCGGCCCTGATATTCCTCGATGGCCTTTATAAACCGTTCATCGATACGGCCTTTTTTAGCGGCTTTGAGGAGTTCTGGTATGGCGGAGTGGGCGCGGGTGATACCGAGTTCTTTACTGAACTTAAGGGCGGTCTTGGGACCTATTCCTGGTACCTCCATTAGCTCAAACAAAGCTGGAGGAAATGGTTTGAGAATAGCTTCGAAATGTTTAACTTTGCCCGTCTTGAACAATTCATCCAGATGTCCGGCGATGGCTTCACCCACGCCCGCCAACTCCTTAAGATTGCCGTCGTCCCACAGGTCTTTAACTTCGCTGCTGGAATGTTCGATGGCATCTGCTGCCCGCTGATACGCCACGATTCTGAATCTGTTGTCTCCGCTCGACAATTCTATTGCGGCAGCAACGGCTCGCAGCAGCTTGGCAACCTGCAAATTGGTCATGTGGCGGCTGGTGTCCATCACATGTCCAGTATACCAAGTTTCAACATTTTGAAAGGCGTGGCCTTTTTGACCTAGTTTGACATATTAGGGAACGAGGGTGAGGGCGATGCCGGTTTTGCTGGCCCGGCCGGTTCTGCCGATGCGGTGGATATAGTCTTCGTAAGATTCGGGCAGATCAAAGTTGATGACGTGGGTAACGTCGTCGATATCTAATCCCCGGGAAGCCACGTCGGTAGCCAGAAGGACCTTGACCCTATTATTTTTAAATTCAGCCAAAGAGCGCTGACGCTGGCCCTGGCTTTTGTTTCCATGGATAGCGACTACGGCAAATCCCCTTCTGGCTAAATCGGTGGCTAATCTTTCCAGCCCCCACTTGGTTCTGCCAAAAACCAGAACCTTGTCAAAACCGTCTTGAATCAGCAGATTGTGCAAGACGTCAATTTTGGGTTTACCGTTGGTTTTGATTACATCTTGGGCTATGTTGCTGATTACCGTGTGGGTTTTTATAGATATAGTGATGGGGTTTTTTAGGAAAGTGTTCATGACTTTTTGCACTTGCGGGGTCATGGTGGCGGAGAAAAATGCTGATTGGCGCAGTTTGGGCAAAGCCGAAAGGATATCGGTCATATTGTGAATAAATCCCATATCCAGCATGCGGTCTACTTCGTCTAAGACCACAGTGTTGAAAGAGGAAAAGACAATTTTGTGACGCAAGCTCAAGTCTTTTAAACGGCCGGGGGTACCAATTACAAAATTGGGATTAGGGTAGAGGCTGCGGATTTGCCCTTGCATACTCACTCCACCAATACATAAAGCGCTAAATATTTTCATTTGGCGGGAGAAATTTTTAAGTTCCTCCTCTATTTGCACAGCCAGTTCCCGGGTGGGGGCCATAATCAGCACTTTTTGGGATCTGTCGGCGTCTACTTTCTTGATAAAAGGAAGCAAGAAAGAAGCAGTTTTGCCGGTTCCGGTGTTGGCTAGACCAACTACGTCTTTGCCTTCCAACAGCAGGGGGATTACCTGATCCTGAATAGGAGTGAGGGTGGAGTAGTTGCGCCCGGCAATGTTGTTTACTAGCTGGGGAGGAAAACCGAAGTCTGAAAAAGTGTGTTTGGGTAAATATGCTTCCGGAGTTTGGGCAAGTTGAGCCGGAGAGTTTCTCACCAGAAGCGAAGGGTCAAAAGATTTGATCCTATGTCGTGTTTTGAACATACAAAACTGCCTAAATAAGAGCGTGTATCAAAATCAGAAGAAAAAACTATCTTGCCTGCTTTAAATACAAATCAGATTTAAACAGATTTGTCGGTTCAAACCTGTGAATGCATTATACCACATTTGCGGGACCGAGGGGACTCGAACCCCCGACCTGTCCGATGTCACATCGGACCGCTCTAATTATGTCTGGCGGGCCCGACCGGATTCGAACCGGCGATCTTGTCCTTGACAGGGACACGTGTTAACCAAGCTACACCACGAGCCCAGACGAGGTCATTTTACCAGAAGTTGCTAAGATTGATCCAGGTTTTGAATTCTTGGAAAGCCAGAGCCCGCATGGAACAGGTATTTTTCTCGGCGTCAGTCATTTGAGCAAAAGTTTTGGTATGCCCTTGAGGAATGAAAATAGGGTCCCAGCCAAAACCATTGTCTCCGGTGGGGGCTGGAGCAATCGTCCCTTTTATCTTACCCATAAAAACGTGTTCCTGTTGTGAGGCATCTATGAAGACTAGGGTGGTCTGGGCAGTAGCTGACCTAACTGATTTGGACACTAATAATTCTAATAAGCCGGTGTTTCCCAGAGCTTTGGAAAAATCATTAATATATGGTCCAGGTAAACCATTTAAGGCTGCAAACGCTAAAGACACATCTTCTACCAAAATGGGTTTTTGTAATTTGAGATAGTAATCTTTGGCTTTTTGAACTGCGACTTTGATGGGGTCTAAGGATTGAATTTCGGCAATATCCAACCCGCATCCTAAGACTTCTATACCTAAAATCGCCGAAGCTTCTTTGAGTTTTCCTTCGTTGGCGGTGGCAAAATAAATAGTTTTAATTTGCATAAATGGATTTTGCGGTATACTTGCAACTGTGTCAAACGCTCAGTTAAGAAACGATTTTAATAAATTCCGGGAAAAAGATTTTGGAGAAAAGAAAGTCTTAGACAAACTGCTCCCTTATGAAAAAAACATTAGCCGATATTTAGAGCCATGGTTGAAAGTGAGTAAAAACCATGATGATGTGTATCCTAGCCAAGGGTTGTTGTTGACTCCTTTTGACGCTTTGCCGGTGGCTTCGCTGCAGATGCTGCCCCAGGAAAAAATGATCGAAACTTTGAGGATGCGGCTGTTTTTCTTGGAACTGTTCAATCATCCTCACAGAATGGGCTACTTAAAATCCGTAACAGGGAGCAAGTTTCTACCCCCGGCAAAAATTGAATGCGGGGCTTTTGACTACGTGGCCAAAACGGGAATGAGCCTGTCGATTGGAGACTTGGGAGCCAGCGTTACGGGTTCGGACCGGGACAGAATCAGCCGGACAGAAAGATATGCCCAAGGCCCTTTTGTCAAACTGGGCCGCCAGGGTAGAAACCTATTTGTAGGATCTGCCTCTCCTGATGTATGGAACAGTTCGCTGGCGGTAGCCACCATGGCTGCCAGCCACAGTTTGGCTGGAATTCCCAGAAATGGCGTGCTGTCGAAAATTGTCCGGCAAGCCGATTTGGCCAGAGAAGTATTCGAGAGATTGGACGAGCTGGAAGAGCTGATACTGGCCAAACGGGCTGACAGAAGAGGGGTTTCCGGGTGGTGGAAAAACAATGTGGTGGGAACTCTGGAAACTAATCCTATCACAGCTTTGGAAAGAGCCAATTCGCTGTATAAAGCCGGAGTAAGATCATTTAGGGTGTATTCTCCGGAACCGGGGCTGAATTTGGAACGGACAACTATGGCTCTGAGAAAGGAATTTGGACAAAAGGTGGAAATGTTTTCAGGCCAAGTGGTAGACGTCGACCAGGCCAAGCGGGTGCAGGAAGCGGGGGCCGACGGATTATTTGTGGGCGTCGGCGGCGGAGGCAGATGCGTCACGGGAGTAAGAAGCGGATCGGTCATTGATTGGCCGGAACTGGTATGGGGACTGCGGGGCGAGCTGCTAATTCCCATTATTGTCGAGGGAGGCGCATCAGACCATGTAGCCACCAGTTTACTGCTGGGAGCTTCCGGGATCAGCGTTTCCCGGGTGGTGGCGGGAGGAACCATCGAATCCCCGGGGGGAATGCTGTTTTGTTCTGACGAGAAAGGCAGATTGTTTAAGCCTTACGGGGGAGAGGCGTCGGCCAGAACCAAATTTTTAGACGGCAAATTGCTGCCATTCACTATTCCTTCGTTTGTGGAAGGAGAAACAACCAAGGCTGAAATGAGCTATGTAAAAAACGTTTTACCGACCCTGACATACAATTTGCATATGCTGACCGAAGACGCGATTCTGGCCATGGTATTTAGAGGAGCCAAGAGTGTATCCCAACTGCAAGCCATCAATCCTTCCCCACTGCGCCTCCTGACCGGTTCGGGCCGTTTTCAAATGAATACCCATTGATTTGATAATGCGTTCAGGGTATATTCTTGGCCTAACCATATCTCTGCCCGGGAAGGAGGAACGATGAAAGATTTATTGAAAAAACTGAAACTGAACGAGCAAAATATCAGCATGGGATTGGGATTAGTAGTGGTACTTCTGGTCGTGGGGCTGCTGTACAACTACTTTAAATCGGTAAACAAAAAGGGCGAGACTACATCCACATCCACCGTTAAGGTCGAAGAACCGGTGGCGGGAAATGAATACACCGTAGTGGCGGGCGATAGCCTATGGACTATTTCCGAGGCAGCTTACGGATCCGGCTACAACTGGACGGACGTATATCAGGCCAATAAAGAAGTTTTGGCTAATCATCCGGACTTGCTGTACGTCGGCACCAAACTGACTTTGCCCGAAGTGGAAGTCAAACAGCCGGTTAGCTACACCGTGGAGGCAGGCGACAATCTGTGGAACATCTCGGTGAAAATTTGCCAAAACGGGTACGCCTGGGTGAAAACAGCCAATGAAAACAAATTGGCCAACCCTAATCTGCTGTACGTGGGCCAAACGCTCAAAATTATCTGTAACTAAGTTGTAAAATAGTTTACACTGAGCGGAGTCGAAGTGCGGGATTAGTACACCGGTAGTATGCCCCGCCAAGGCGGGGAGAAGGGGGTTCAGATGTTTTGGACCTATATTATCCAAAATATACTTTCAAACCGGAGATATATCGGTTGTACTTCTGACTTGGAAAAACGACTGGCTGAACACAATCGGGGAAAAACTACTTCAACTCGTTATGCTAAAGGAAATTGGAAATTAATTTATTCTGAGCAGTATGAGACATATAGTGAAGCTTTAGCCAGAGAAAAGATGATAAAATCCTACAAAGGTGGCGAGGCTTTGAAAAAACTACTAAATGCGGGATTAGTACACCGGTAGTATATCTGCTTCCCAAGCAGAAGAAGCGGGTTCGATTCCCGTATCCCGCTCCATACCGTAATGAATTGAAATTTTAGCAAATTTAGCCTAGAAACCTGGTTCGAGCCAGGTTTTTTTGCTTTTTTGAGTTAGCCTGGAAGTTTTGAATACCCGATACCGGAGTCGGACCTAAAAAGAATCTAATAGTAATTGAATCAGAGCATCAGCTTGGTATAAAAATGCTTTAGTTTTCTCGATGTCTAATTGGCCTGGTGAATGTGCCTTACTCAATAAAGCATAAATGTTATTTAACGCCTGTTCTTGGGCAAGAAAAGCGGTTTGTGCAGATGGTTTGATTATTGATTTCAAGTAATCTACTTTATGCCTGCCTGTTATTTTGTCGCTAGGAACTAATGAATGATACTTTCTAAGTTCGATCTCTGGAGCAAAATAATCAAGCAATCTGCGTTCCACCTCCCTCATTAGAAACATTGGTGAACGGGTAGGATCTTGAGTGGCCTGATGTAATGTTTGCCAAGCGTTATCATACTCTTGGCCTAATGACTGATCAATTGCATAAAGTTTCTGCGAGATCGCAGATCTTTGACTATACCTCTCTTCAATTAGATTTACTTGAACAAGGGCTTGCGAACGATATCCTGGTGGGTATGAGAGCGAGGCTCCAGAAGCAGCAACAGAATTTATTGTTAGAGCAGTTGTCCCCAAAGCTTGTAGCTGATTTGTCCAACTTTGATTCGAGACGTATGTCTTTAAATCTTGTGATGATTGTTGGAGAGTATAAGTTAGTGCAACTCCAGAGGCGGTGATTGGTTGAGGAGGCGTGACATTCTGTCCTTTCATTTCTTCCCATAAGTTAATTGCCGATTCAATTTGCTCTTCTTGTTTCCCTAGCTGAATTGTGTATCCGCTCAATTGCTTTTTTGACTCAGAAGTTGAATCTAACGATGATTTAAGGTTCTGAATTATTACATCAATATCATTTTTGATATTCATTTGTCGTCATTCAGTTTAAGAAAATTAATAAATATTCTACCGAAACCTGTGTTAATAAATCCTCCGGGAGCATCGAATTGGTCAGGTCGTTTTCCTTTATACAACTCATCCGCAGTCGGAGCTTCAGTAATAGCGGGAGCACTAACTTTCATGGGTTGAATAAGTGATTCTGACTGTAGTCGCTGGAGAGATCGATCAATAACAGCTTCGTCCATATTGCGGTCCTTAAGTAAGGTACAAATAGAATCTCTGGTTACGCCCCTAGCCCCATTTCCTCCATTTTGAGGTAAATTTGAAAGAAAATGCTTGTCCATAGTTTTAAGCACCAAAAGATCTACGCTGTCCAAGCTTAGGAGCGTAGATAGTACAAGATCTTTAGTTTTGGGGTGAAGATCCATGTTTTCTAATGCGCTAGCGACAAATTCAGCTATTACTTCACCAAAGCCTCTGCCGGGATTTGTTAATAATTTCCGAGTTATTTCTTCGAGCTGAAACACAATTGTGTTTTCAAAATAATCGACCGCTTCTTGCTTTATCTCAACTGAAGACAAACGTCTATTTAAATTGCCCAGGAGAGAATCAATCTCTTGTTGTCTTTTCTTATTAACCTTTTGATCATAATAATCTTTTATAGTCCCCGCACCAACGGCATATCCAGGAACGACGACTGAGGCAAGGTTGTGAAGTAATAAACCCACCACACTTACAAACTCTTTTTTATTATTTACTGTGACATTCTCAGCTAACTCTCCAGCCGATTTTTTTAACTGACCAATCCTCTGCGTTACCAATGCTTTATCATTCCCGTTCATATTTTGATACCTATTTGTATGCGATCTCTGTGGCTAAGATGGATCACTTTCGTGCCATCAGTTCTCTAAAAGTAAGATACCTTCACCACAGAGGTCATTCGGTAATCCGAGTATAACACCAACACAACTTGATTTATAATTAGGGTATGAAATTTCCAAAAAGCTTTTTCTATACTATGTTGCCCTATTTTGTATCTTTTCTAACAGGCATTTTCATATATTGCCTAAGCAAATATGTTAATGGAAACATTAGAGATCTTTTAATTAATATTTCTGCTTCGTTAATTGCTATTACGGCAATCCTAATTTCTTATGAACTGATAAAGAGTGTTTCCAACAGAAAACTAAATCAAGAAATATTTGAGTACGGAAAAATGCAGATTGATAGAGAGGTTTTGGGAATAGTATATCAACTCATGAAATTCTTTTATCCACTGGAAGAGTTAGATTATAGCCAAAGTAGTGTGTCCAAATTTTTATCTATAAGCTTAAAAGATATAAACAAATTATTGGAAACAAATACCTTTTTTGGATTTCAAATATTCAGAACTTGGGAGGCGTACGAATCGAACCTCGAAAATATTTTGAAAAACCCCCTTATCACAGAAAAATTTGAAAATGATCAAATCATTGCAGTTATTGAATTATTGAAAAGACTTAGAGATGTGAGTGACGTGCAGAAAATTGAAAATATCTTTCTCCCTTCTGAAGATAAAGATGTTAAAAATAAATACAGGTTAGTTAGGGGTAGTGAGGTTAACAAGGAGAACAAAAATTATCCTGACAGGTTTTTACTCTTAAGGAGAGTGAAAGACGATAAATATCAAGTTTTAGATTTTCCAGACATTCCTAAATATCATGAGGCTGAAGCACTTAAAACCTATAAGATTAATCGGAGTCTGGTTAGTCATCTGGGTGTACCAATGTATCAACTGACAGAAAACATTAACCTATGGCTAAAATTAACGGGGTATGAGTTTTTGATAGATACAAAAATGTTTAAAATGAAAACAATTACAAGAAACATATCTTGAAACTACTTACCTTTTAATCGTTACCAACTCAAAATTTAGGACTTTTGAGCTGATTTTTGAAAAAGTTCGAACTGATTTTCGGGAAAATTCCCTGTGATCAAGCTCGGCTGCCTCGCGGCCTCGCACCCAGGCTCCGGCTCGGCCTAACGGCCGAAGCCTCCGCAAACATCGGCTCAAACTGTGTTTTCCCTTGTGTTCAAACGAGAAAATGCAAAAATTTTTAACTAAAGCCCAAGATGGAAAGAATCCAATTCTTGACGCTTTCATAATGAGAAGATAACTGAGATATATCAGCTAATCCTGATAGGCTTGCTAAAGCTGCTTTTACAATATTGTGGTTTGGAGAAACTTTCGCAAGTTGGTTTTTAATGGTTTCAATGTCAGCTTGCAAATTCACTTTGTCTTCATTTTTTATATCAGAAGATAAGTTGACTCTTTTCCCAAGTTCCTCAAGTTTCAAGTAACCCTCTTTATATTCCTCCCTCACAATATTCTTGACTATGTTTTGATTTCCGATAACCACAGCGCTGTTTAACATTTGAATGTTTATACCTGTGTTTCTATCTGCCAGATCAAACTTTGAACCTTGATCAAAATAACTAATTCCGGCTCTCGAGAGTTCATATTTAACAGCGGGCTTGCTGTTAAACTTAGCGGCAGCGTAAGGATTTTGAACCTCCTTCTCATCCACAAACCCGTTTTTTATTAATGAATGTAGGTTAGAACTAACTACCTGTTGCTTAACGTCAATTTTGGATTTGACTGCCGAGGTTAAATCTCGTATCCCCATCGGAATACCGGAAGGTCCTTTAGATTTTTGAACATGCTCATATAGACATTTTAAAATAGTTTCTTTAATTTCGTCATTAGTGTGCATAGTTTTTTGATTGCTTAATATAATTTTTTTGAATATTTAATCCGTACTTAATTCTATTTCCTTTGCCTAATTTTTTAATCTTATTTTTTTTAACCATATCTTTTACATATTGATAGACAATTTGATCACTATACCCTGCCAGGTAGGAAATTTTTTTGCAAGTTAAAGGACCATGCTCAGCGATGATTTTGTATACGTTTTCGACTTTTTCCTTTTTATGCGCCATTCTTCTTTCCTTTGCTCGTTGCCAAGCTTTTAAGGTGTTAGGGTGCATAGAGTGTTTAGGTTTTTCGATACCAAACTCTGCTCTAAATCGATCAAAACTTCCCCACAGCCTAACAATACCCGCCCATATTTTCCTCCATTCCTTGCGGCGCTGCATAATGGTGGTAGATGGATGATATCCAAGTACGCGAACCATCTCGGAGTATTCTACTAAGTATCTCTTATATCTAGCATCCTGTTTATAGGACACGAGATCAATGTTATAATATTTAATCAACCTTTGAAGAGTACTTATATCTATCCCCAAATTCGAACAAACATCAAATTGATTTTTGGTAGTACTAAGTAATACCCTTAGCCGTTCCCCATCTATCTTGTTTAGCACTTCATCAAATTTTCTATCTCGGGTTAACTGGTAAGTGAAAAGGCCATATTTTTGACCTTTATTTAATATTTGTCTAACTCTTTCTCTTGACAGTCTCAGCAGGCTTCCCACTTTTTCTAGAGTGCCATACTCGTCATAGAGTCTCTTAACCAACTTCATTCTTTCTTTTTCAGTTTCTGTCAAATAAGGCACAAAACTTGAAGGCTTTGCTTCCTTTGACTTCGCGGTTTCTAGTGGCGGCAGATCAGGCTCTTTTCGATGTTCTTTTATTGCTGCTTTGACTTCTCCAAAGTACTTTAATGTCTTAGTTCCAATATTTCTTATCCTTCCCAAATCAGCCATCGACACGCGATAAAAATGTCCAACGGTCTCATAGTCGTGCATTACTAAGGTGTTTAGTACGCGAGTTGGAAAGTTAAGTACATCTATCGAATCGTCATCATGAAGACGGCCCCTTGTCAAAATTTTTTCGTTTGGAAAAATGCCTTTGATCATTATCTTTTTAACTAGTTTCTATTTTGTTACGAAAATATAACTAATAACTGTCTGGTATTTACCCGCTACTAGCTGTTAGATCTTCCATACCAATTAATTTAACCCGCCTTGACGCAATTCTAGCTAATTCATTAAATACAGCGTCAAAACTAACAAAGTCCCCTTCGCTGTAGTCGTAAGCAATTTCTGTAAATGCGAGACTTCTAACTAAATCATCTAATGAGCTGTTTCTAGATGCTTTAACGTACAAGGGATGCTTCTCGTTAATTTCTATTAAGTTCATTTCTTTAGTAAATTTGACAATGTCCCCTGTTTCAGAAAGATCGACTGGTGTTATTACATAATTTCTACCTGAGTATGACACTCTTTCACTAGGGGCTATGGACTGGTTTCGCCTTTCTCTTTTATCTTTTCCTCTTTTGACTACGGAAACAACTTTTTCTGCCTCTTTTTCAATAACATCTATATTTGGATAAGGAGCTTCAGGAGCACTTTCCTTTTCCTTCGTAAACTCCTTCTTTATTTTCGCCTCAAGAACACCTAATGTGGCGGGGTCATCTAATTTCGAGACAATATCGTTCACTTCTTTCTCAACATCTTTCACTAGGTTTCTATCTTGCTCCTTTTTAATGTTCTCGTCATCACGAAGAAGGGTATTTTGTACCTTTAAGATATTTTTGTGACCAAATTCCCAATACTCATTGTATTCGGGACAGTCGATAAAATCGTTTTTAGAAAAAGTCACATAGTCTTTCAGACCATCAGCCTCACCATACCCGAATAACCTATATCTATATCTCGTACCGGAGGTTGCTCGAAACAAATCAAACCACTCAGCTTTTTCGTTAACTATTCTCCCATTTACCTTTGTCCATACACCTTGTTTTGTAGCCGCTATAGGCTCTTTAGTGAAATAAATAGACATCTTAACATTCCCTATTTTTGGAAGATCGTCACTAAAGTCGAATTTTCGTTCATATTCAAAAATAGGTTCGCTTACTGTCTGTTCCTTTTTTTCATTATTTCGAATGACGACCATAACGATTTGAAAATTCTGACTTAATGGCATTTTTGTAGAAAATCTCTCCTGCAACCTTTCACTGTCGATAGTTTTCGTAAACAAATCTTCCATGTATATTTCAGTACCGTGGTATTTCTTACTGCATTTTTTGGTCAGCACCCTACTTTTGACATCACTTATATACTTAGCCTTATCGAGGTCTGCACGATTCATGTTAAATATGTGCTCATAACCGTTTCTTCTTGTAATTATCTTGCAACGTCTAGAAATATTAGTTATTGCCAGCTTTCCGCCCATTCCGTATTCGCCAATCGGAGACCGTCCAAATTTTGGAGAACGGTAATCTGAGTCCTTATCACTCTTCCCATACTTCACAAAAGAAGCAAGCGCAGATTCATCCATCCCTGAACCATTGTCAATTATGCTCAACGTTCCTTTGTCGTTATTAATGACAATCCTTACGGAAGTTGCATCAGCATCATATGAATTTGCAATTAGCTCTTCAATATTTGATGAAAGACCTTGAAAAGTACGTTTTGCCATTTTCTTAATCCCTTCAGTAGCAAAATCTGCTCTTAATTCCCACTCTTTATATTTCGGAAGCTTTTTATGGAGGCGAATATAGCTTAAAATATCTTGCTCGAAGAACTTATAATTTCTGCCGATCTTTTTCCCCGGTAGTTCACCTTTTTCCGCGAGTTTATATAACGTTTGCCGGGTTAGCCCCAATAAACGACTAGCCTCTGCAGTCGATAAAATTTTAGTATTGTTAACTTTTTTCATTGTATATTTTAGTTAAGTCAGATTTAACTATATTTAACATAAAAAATAATTCCTGTCAATAGTAAGGCTGGAGAGGGAGTCTTATCAATGTATTTTACGTTGGCACGCACGGGTGGGTGGGGCAAAGCCAAAAGTTTCCATTCCAATGGAAATTTTAGTAAAATATGCTCGCGTTAGCGAGCATAATCTCGGGCGCAAAAAATAAGCGGAGGCGAGGCCGCAGCCGAGCCGGCCTGCACGGCCGAAGCTGGCAGCGAAGGCGGGAGCCAGCAGCATCACGGAGAATCTCGAAAATCAGTGCGAACTTTTTCAAAAACTAGCTCCATAGAAATTTTATCGAACTCGTGGATTTTAGCTTCGGAAAGTTTCTAAAGTTTGCCAAAATTTAATCCCATAACCTTATACCCTGACGGGGGTCGAACTAACTTTTAACTGTGCTATAAAACTGTATCATCTTATTATTTTAGCGTTAAAAGTACCCCGCCAGTAGAATAATAGAATTATTGAATCTTTTATCTATTTTTTGCCAGTTCTAAGTTTATTTTTAGTTTCTCTTATTGCTATAATGGGTAAGTAGTCTAAATTTTCGTCGAGATACTTTTCAACTCTGATTTTATTGTGTCTGATTAAATTTCTTAGAAGCCAAGAGACGGCTTTTGTAATTAAAATATCTCTCTCAGATTTTAGTTTATCTATAACTTCAAAAGCCAAACCGATAAGTCTTTTATCATTCGAGTTATTAACAACTCCTGTTAATAATACTAAGCTCGCTCTTCTCTTACTAACGCTTTTATTGTCAGCAAAACTCTTAATTAATTTTTCCCAATCATTCCACTTAAGTAGGATTTCATCTGCCGTGAAATTGGACTGACAAGTAGAATCTATTTCAGCCCAACCTTCCAAGTAACTAAGCCAGTTATCCAATAATTTAGGATTCAATTGTCTTCTAAGTTTTGGTAAATATCCCAGAAGCAATCCGGCCATAGATTTTTCTTCGTAAGAGTCTCCTCGATAAAGAAGGTCTAACAGAGTTATAAATTTTGTTAGAGAAATAGCATTATTATTTTTAATCCATGCGTTAGCTATTACCCTTCTCTGGGGAACACTTAATCCATAATGGAAATGCCTATGTCCCAAATATCCGGATGTCTCCGAGGTTTGCTTTGTTTTTTTAGCCTTTTGTTTAATTGCTTCTAAAATTTCTAAATAAAATTTGTTCATTTTAAAAGTTTCTTATTCTGTCTCTTAAGTAAATAATTTTGCGAGGTAATTACTTTTCTTCCAGTTTCGCGTTCAAGATTGGATCTGGCGTCTCCGGCAATTTTACCTCCACGTTTTGAGACTTGCTTATTTTTCTTAAACCCTTGAGGATGATCTGTTTTGGTAATCTCTGTGGTTGCTGCTTCACCAAGCTGAGAAAATAGCAGCTCCAAATCATTCATATGGTCACGCAGGTTTTGACGCTTGAGTCCTTTTATTTTCTTATATTCAGATGTGACCCTTTTTTGGGCAAGCTCCGGATCTTCTATCTCCTGTACCCTTTCATATCCAACTCTGGCCAACCATCTTTTAAAAGGTTCTGCTTTAGGAGAAGGGATTGATTGGATAATCCTAAAAACACCCTCAGTATCAGCACAATTCATTTTCTGCTTACCACCACTGGTTTCCATTAAAAGGGTATGTACGATTTGTACCCACCCTTTGGAAAGCTCAGGGTCACGAAGTCTCATGCGCTGAATATATTGCTTTGAGTCATTTGAATCAATTAGTGCTAAAACTACATCCTCGATCACAAACCACCATTCATTCTGATAAATGGTTTTACGGATTTTCCTGTTTTGGAAGATCGCGATTTTAGTTATCTTGGTAACTTCTTTATTCATAAAGTTTGCATTTCCCTGTTTGATAGTATACATCGGTTGTGTGCTAGACTAGAAGGGTGGGAAAAATGAAAGGGAAGATAATGGCGGGGGTGGTAGGGACGGTGGTTTTAGCCGCAGCGGTGTATTTGAAAACCACATATCAGGTTGCCCGAGTGATAGACGGGGACACTTTTGAAACCAAGGAAAAACAGGTTGTCCGCCTGGCCGGTGTAGATGCCCCGGAGTTGAAATATTGCGGCGGCACCGAAGCCAAACAAGCTCTGGAGAAGTTGATTTTGGGGAAGCGGCTGCAAATAAAAGTGGTGTTTAATGATAAATTTAAACGCCTGGTCAGCCAAGTATATGCGGGAAATATTTATGTCAATAAAAAGATGTTGGAGCAGGGTTGGGCGTATTTTGCCAGAGGCACGGATTCTAACGCAGATGAATTACTGAAGGCAGGAGAGAAAGCCCGAGCCGGTACCTTAGGAATATTTGGCGCCGGCTGTACCCAAGATGTAAATCCTATTCAACCCAAGTGCAATATCAAAGGTAATATTGGTCAGCAGGGAAAAGAGACCAAGTTTTACCGCTACCCTGGTTGCGGACAATACGGTAATACCGTCGTGCAGTTATATTTAGGCGATGGGTGGTTTTGCAACGAAAAAGAAGCGCGGGCAGCCGGATTTGTCAAAGGATCAGATTGTAAACCATGATATAGTAATTTTATGGCCAGTAATAAATTTTCCGGACAGGTGTGGGGGCGGAACGTGGAAACCAGATTTGCCTTCTCCGGAAAACTGGTGAGTTTGCGCAAAAACGCGGGCGACAGCGTGAGCAAGGGCGAGATTATCGCCTCGCTGGACCGGCAGATACTGCAGGCGGATTTGGACCGGCAATTGGCCCAAAACCAGCAGGTGCGGGCGGATTTTGAGATATTTAACATCCGCTTTAAAAATCCCGGGGATGACATTACCCGGTACAATAAATCCAGCCAACAGGCGAGCTTAGACGCCTCGGTTAAAGAAGTGGAGCAGGCCAAATACCGCCTGGATCAGGCCGATTTGACTTCGCCGGTGGCGGGAGTGATTTTGGATATGGGCGGGTGCGCGGTGGGACTGAATGTTGCTCCGGCGGCTAACTCGGTGATAATTTTGGACACGGTGTCTGTGATTTTCCGGATCAAAATTGAGCCTCATGAATGCCGGAGATTTGCCAACCCGGTGAAGTTGCCGGTTGATTTACCAAAATTGGGCAAAAAGATCTTTGGCCAGGCGAGCTTGCCGAAAATGCTGGCCGGTGGAGACTGGGTAGTGGATTTAACGGCTGATGAGCTAAAAGATCTGCCCGTGGGGCTGGAGGGAGTAGTGGAAGTGCCTTGATATGAGCACTATTAAATGTAAAAATTGCGGGCAGGAGATTGAAATTTCCGAGGCTTTGGAACATCAAATTTCCGAACAGGTTCTGCAAACTGAAAGAGTTAAACACCAAAAGGATTTAGAAGCCGCCCGCCGGCAAGCCGAAGAAACGACCGCCGCAAAGGTCAAGGCTGATTTTGAGTCGGCTATCAAACGGTTGCAGGAGGCGGAGGTGGATGAGAAGGAAAGAAATAAAAAGCTGCAGGAGCAATTGGGAGATTTAACGAAAGAACTGCGCAAAGCCAGGCAGGAAAAAGATGACGCGAAGCTGGAAATGCAGAAAAAACTAGCCGAAGAGGAAGATAAAATACGGCAAGAGGCCAGGAAAAAAGCCGATGAAGAGCATCAATTAAAAGACGCTGAAAAAGACAAGAAACTGCAAGATGCATTAAAAATGAACGATGAGCTGAAGCGCAAATTAGAGCAGGGATCCCAACAAGGCCAAGGAGAAGTGATGGAATTGGGGCTGGAACAAACCTTGAGGAGAGAGTTTCCCGAAGACAGGATAGCCGAAATTAAGAAAGGAGAACGGGGCGCAGATATTTCCCAAACGGTGGTTGATAAGCTGGGCCGTGAATGCGGAATGATCTTATGGGAGTCTAAAAACGCGCAATGGAGCGACGGGTGGCTGAAGAAATTAAGGGAAGATCAAAGAGCAGCCGGGGCGCAACTGGCAGTTTTGGTGGTAGCTAATCCTCCCGAAGACATCGAGACGTTTGTTTACAGAGAAAATGTTTGGGTAACAACCTTAAAATCCGCCAGGGGGTTGGCGATGGCTCTGCGGTTTGATTTAATCCATATCCATTTTGAAAAATTGGCTAATGTGGGAAAAAATGAAAAAATGGAGGTGCTGTACCAATATCTAAGGAGTGTGGAGTTTACTCACAGGATTGAAGCCATTGTCGAGGCTTTTAATAATTTGCAGGGAGATATAGAGAAAGAAAAACGCTGGTTTAATCTGAAATGGGCGAGGCAGGAAAAGGAATTGCGCAAGATTATCGACAACACTCACGGGATGTATGGTGAATTGCAGGCCGTAACAGGGAGAGAACTTCAAGAGATCAAACCCCTGGAGCTTCCGGAGGTGGAGGGGCTTTGAAAGGCGTGGCCTTTCAAAGCTGCTATCTGTGCTATCTGTACACGTCTTTACAGTGCTTGATGCGGGTGACAATGATAATTTTGTTTGGTGTGTCTACTTCAACCCAGTGGGGGTAGACTGACCTACATGCTTTTTTTCTCCCCATCTGGCGGCTATATAATCATCGACTGATATAGAATTGTTTGGTTCTTCTAATATTTTCCTTCCATCTTTCAGACTTTTTAAAACGTAGACGGTATACATAAGTTTGTGCCGCCCGTCTCTCGCTCTGCGAGGACGAGGCGCAGAGCCTCCTGCTAGAATCGGACTAGCGTCCGCGGTTTACGATACCGCCGCTTTACCACTAAGCTAAGGAGGCACGGTGGTATAATTTTAGCATGAGCAGGTTGAGCCGATTGGAGGACAGGCGGAACTCGAGAAAGGCGGTGCTGCTGGTTTTGGGAACGATAGTTTTATTGGCGTTGGCGGTTTTTGGGGGAATTCCGGTCCTGGTAAAAATGGCGGTGTTTTTGGGAGATTTGAAGTCCTCTAAAATGCCGGTAGATAAAACCGATCTGATTCCCCCGCCCCCGCCCAGTTTTTCTTTACCTTATGATGCTACTAACAGCGCCAGACAGACAATTTCCGGTAGTTCCGAGGCGGGGTCAACGGTGTACCTGACTTTAAATGGGGAAAGTGTGGGAAATGTGGTGGCTAAGGACGACGGAATATTTACTCTGGGAAATATCAACCTGAAAGACGGGGACAACACGCTCATCGCAGTGGCTATAGACCAGGTGGGAAACAAGGGCAATGCTTCGACCGAGGTAGACGTGTATTACTCCAACAAACCTCCGGAATTGACGGTGGAGACGTCGATGGTGGCTGATAATAAAGTGGAGATAAAGGGGACGACCAGCGGGGTGAGATTGACGGCCAACGATCGGCTGATTATTATCGGGCAAGGGGGAAAATTTGCCACGACTATCAATTTGAATCCCGACGAGAAAGTGCTGGTGCTGGTGACGGTTGACCGGGCGGGGAATCAGACACGGAAAGAAGTAGAGCTATCCAGACCATAACGGCGGGATAAAAGAGGGAGTTTAAAAATATAGAGTGGACCAGAAGAGCCAGGAGATAGGAGTTAGGAATTAAGGAAAAAAGCCGTTTAATATACCAGAGATAGGCCAGCAGGCCCGCCAGGCCGGTGGTGGCGGCTACAAAGAGTAGCGAGGAGTCGGCGCCGGCTCCGGCGTGGGATGTGAGGCTGGCTCCCTGGGCATAGCGGTAGGTGTTGAAACCCACTCCCAAAACGGGATGCCGGGTAAAAATCCTCCAGGCGGTGGTCCAGCTGTCAATTCTAGCCTGGATGGAGCTGGTGCGCTCTAAATCTACGCCCTCCCCACCCGGTGAACGGGGTAGTGCGTAGACAGTGGTGAGGAACAGAATAATTATAAATAAAAAAAATTTAAGCGACTTGCGGCGCCAAGCGATATAGGTCATGGAAACCAGGAAAGCGGCGTAGCTGCTGCGGGAGTAGGTCAGGGCAAACGCAAGATATGAAGCAGACCAAGAAATTAAGTTAATTAAGCGATTTTTGAGCGGATTCAGTGTTAAAAAAATGAGAGTGAAAACCAAAATTAAACCTGTGAAACCGGGATCGAGGAAGGTACCGACCACCCGGAAATAATGGGGGTCCCATTCGGCTACAGCTAGAGCCCGGACATCCGGGAAAACCAAATATTGGGCCAATCCCAAAATAGCCGTGATTATGCCTAACGAGTACAATAAGTGAACGATCTTGGACGATTTAATTAATTGAATTATTGAAGCAAAAAATAGGCTGTAGACAGTCCAACGGGTTAAATACATGGATCCGACGAAAATTGCCTGCCAACCGTAGGCGGGAAGGGCAAAAATCAGACTTACTAAACCGACTGTGAAAAAAACGGTGATGGGGATGACCAAATACCGGTATTTTTTGAGATTTACAGGTAATGCCAGAAGAGTGAGAGTAAAAACCACGATATCCAGGGCTGAAATACGCACCTCGGCTGAAAAGAATGAAAATTTATACAGGTTGCCGAAAGCAAAACCCAAAGCCAGCAAAATTGCAATCCAACCGCTCATAACACCCCCTCTGATCCCCCTCTTACCTTAAGAGGGGGACGTTACTCCTTTTTGAAATAACCATAGTTTACCCCTAACCAGGAAACTGTAGAAGGCCATGGTCATGGCGTGGACAAAACCGGTGGTACCATCCGCAAATCCCAATTTCCAAATCCAAAGCCACAAAAATTTGGCCGATGGGTAAAGAATGATTTGGAATAAATTGGCCCGCTGGCCAGCGCGGTGGAGTTCTTGGGCCCGGATGGAAGAGTAGCGGTTAATCTCTTGCAAGAACTCAACTAGAGTAGGGTGAGGATAGTGAAAGATGGGGTGCTTGAGTGTCCCTATGTTGCCCTCGATGGCCCAGGTTTCATGAACCGCGCCGTGCCACTCGCCGGCTCCGCGGCGGGCTAGACGCAAGAATCTAGCTCCGCCCACGTCTCCGTGGGACAGCTTCTTGCCCCACATGTAATCTATCCGGGGGATTAAAAACCCTTTGTATTCGATTTTTTTGACGGCGGATGTGATCTCTTCGCCCAATTTGACGGAAACCATTTCGTCGGCGTCCACAAATAACACCCAGGGAGTTTTGGCTTGGGAGAGAGCCCAATTGCGCTGGGCAGCATAGTTGCCATCCAGAGGATGGTTAACAACTGTGGCTCCGGCTTTTTTGGCCAAAGACATGGTTTTATCTGTTGAACCGCTGTCAACCACTAAAACCGCGTCGCAAAATTTTAAGGATTCCAAACACCGGGCAATATTCTTCTCTTCGTTATGAGTGAGCACAATCCCAGTTAACATACAATCATTTTAACACTTCTGAAAGTTTGAAAGGTTTGAAAGGCCACGCCTTTTTGATCTAGTCTGATTCACTTAAAGTTAATCCGGAGATGATCATCAAAGAATCGTAAATATGAGTATCTCCAACGAAAGCTGCGTATGAATTAAAGCCTTGCTTGGAAAAATAGTTGAGAACTTCATCTGGTTTTATCCATTCGAGGCGTGCTGACGAAACATATTGTTGATAGGATGAGTATGGATGAGTTTGAAAGGCGTGGCCTTTCGAGGCTGGATTTTGATGGATATAGCGGGTGAGGTGCAGTAACTGCGCTTCAGTCTCGACCAATACTGCTTTGTAATTTCCTTGGAACAAATGGCCGACCCGCTTGTGTCTGCGATTGAAATACATGGTGTACCTAGTCATCAACGAATTCATGAATTTATCAATACCGTCTGCCATAGTTTGTTTAACCAAAAAATGGAAATGGTTACCCATCAGGCAGTAGGCAGTGAGTGAAATTGTCTCAGAGAAATTATTAAGCCTTAATAGTTTGAGGGCGTCGGCCTTTTGCTTGGGTGTCGAACTTTCATTTGAAAATATGCCGTGCAAAAACTCTTCGCTTTTGGGCAGCAAGTAACTTTTTAAGTATGAAATGAATACTGAATAATCCATATCGTCCATGAATATTTGCCGTTTTTCGACTCCTCTGTTGTAAATATGATAATAAGAGTTTTCTATGAATTGTTTTCTGGTATTTTTGGCTGGCATGGTCTAACTATATCAAAAAGGCGTGGCCCTTCAAAGCTGTTCGAAAGTTTGAGAGGACTCATGGATAAGGAATTTTGTGTGAGAGCCCTCTGGAGAGGTGGAACGGGACAGCCACCAGACGAGGTATTCGTAGGGCATGGAGTAGGAGCGAAATTTGGAACCGGGACCGGACATGACAATTTCCGGAGCGTCAGTGCCGCTCTCCCTCAAAATTGCTTTAGATAGAACGATTCTGCTAGATAAAGATGAACCAATATCTAAATTCGAATAACTAAATCCCAAATAAATCACAATTATCAAAATCCCGATAAACTTTGGAAGGCGATTGAGAAACCAAGAGACAACGAGGATGGCGGGGACGAGGAGGACGACGAGGTAGGCTGTGGAGATGGTGGAGCCGCCGAAACCGGCGAGAGAATGCTTGGCGATCCAGGCGAGAATTCCAAATGTTTGGACTGGTCCCACTAGTAAAAAAGGGAGAATCCCCAGAATAAAACCGGGGATGAGGCGGCGGCGCCAAAACATAATTGGCCAGAAGATGAATGTGAGCAGGTGCAATTGATAGAGGAAGCCGAGGAAGAGGCCGGCGAGGAAATCTTTATGACGACGTAAAAATAGGAGAAAGAGAATAGAAAATAGAGGAATGAGAGATGTGTGGTAGGGCATGCGGGATTGGAGAACGGCTAATGGCAGAACGGCTAATAGCAGAGAGGCTGGCCAGCCACCTAGGAAGTAAATTAAATAAACGGAGACCACGCCCATGATTGAGGTCAGGATGGCTGGGAGGACGGGGTGGGCAATCAAGGGAACCAGGAGATAAGTCCAAAGTGGGCCTTGATGTAGCCAGGTGATGCTGGCGGTGATGCCCAACAAGGGCAATCTCCCGCCCAGAAGAGCGTCGCGGGCGGCCAAATAGTACCAGGCCTGGTCGCCGATAAAGGGCATAAGGCCAGGAAACCGGTAGAAACGCAGGGCGGCTCCTAAAATAACCGCCAGCCAGAGGAGAGAAAAAGAACAAACGAGATGGACTACGATGGCCCAAAGCAGGCCGAAATGCTTGCGAAAGTAGTAAAAACGGGAAGCGGAGAAAATGGCCTGGATACGGGCAGATTTTGGGGTACTGGCGCCCCAGTAATGCATAATTTTGGCCGGCGGATACATGTAAATTTCCCAGCCCGCATGCCGGACACGGCGGCAGAGATCGGCTTCTTCAAAATAGAGGAAGAAGTTTTCATCGAATCCGCCGAGTTGGTCATAAATTTGCTTGCGAATAAGAAAAGCTGTGCCGGGGACGACGTCTACTTGGCGCGGCTGGCGTTTGTCCCAATCGGCCAGCCAGTAATGGCGGGAAATGGGATTAGGAATCTGGTTCAGAAACGAGAGAGCGACCAGACCAGTGAGGGGCGTGAGCTCCCGGGTGCCTTGCAAAGGATAGGGCCGGCCGGCTGGGTCAAGAAGAAACGGAGCGACAATTCCGGCTTGGGGATGAGTGTCCAGAAAAGTGGCTAATAATTCGATGGCGCCGGGGGAAACGACCGTGTCCGGATTGAGAATGAGCAAGTATTCCCCTTTGGCACTTTTAGCCCCCAGATTGTTGCCGGCGGCATAACCCCGGTTTATTTTGTCGTTGTCGACGATGATGACATGATATTTTTTCAGACTGGGTAAACAAGCAGCTAATTCTGCGGCCGCCCGGTATTTGACGATAATTATCGAGACGCGAGATGGCATAGGGCTGATTCGACGATGGAGTTATGTTTGGCCCAAGTAAAGTTTTTGATCACATGTTTTCGACCGGCAAGACCCATTTGATGAGCTTTTTGAGGATGACGATGTAAAAAAGCGATTTTTTTGGTAAAAGCTTTTGGATCTCGCGGAAGCAGCCAACCGGTGAGGCCGTCTAAAACCGTCTCCTGGTATCCGCCATCGTTAACGGCCAAAACCGGAGTTCCGCAGGCCATGGACTCGATGGGAGCCAGTCCGAACGGTTCGTTGTAACTGGTACAGAGGGTGGCCAGCGACTCGGAGTAATATTTGGCCATGTTTTGGGGCAAAACGGCCGGCGCGCCTTTGGAAAAACTTAGGATCCTTAATTTTGGCCGATTTTGAGGGGGGATTAAGTTTAGGACCTGGAGAACAAAATCGTAACCGGAAATTTTGTCTTTTTGATCGATGAAGAGAACCTGGGTTTTTTTGGGCAGGTCTTGGGGGTAAAAAACCTGGGGATCGACACCCAGATGACAGGTAAGGGCCGGTCTATTAAATTCTTTTTGCACTTTTGCCCCCGTAAAACCGGAGTTGGTTAAAATCATGGAGGCGGATTGGGCATTTGACCTGTCTACGAATTTTCTGATTTGGCGCGTTAAAACTTCGTAATATCTTTTGGGAAATGAGACGCGGTCGGTAAAGGCCAATTCCGGTTCGTAGGCAATGCGCAGCATTTCCTGGCAAAAATACAAACTGGGGATTTTCAGAAAACATAAGATGTGCGGAGCCTGGGTATAGAGGTCGGCGTGGATGAGGGCGACGTCGGCACCTTCGGTATCTTGAGCCATGCGACGATGGATTTGGGGCAGGACAAAAAATTTCTGATAGTCGGCTCGTAAACGGTTCGACGAAAGGGAGAAAGGATAAGTTTTTTTTGATTTTACGAAGGGGTACAGCGACAAAAAATCCTCGTTGGTATTGGATAATTGAAAAAGACGCAGCTCGTGTTTTTGACTTAAATGCTTAACTTGTTCATAGACTGTGCGTTTGGCCCCACCCGGTGGAAGATTATGAAATAGAGCGATTTTCATTTTTTAACCGCGGTAATAAACTGCCAAGTTCCATCTTCCGAAAAATCTGTGGCTATATATCTGGATAAATAAATTTTCAAGACTTGCGATATAAATCTGGAAGGGAAGAGCCTGCTGTATGGAGAATCTTTGAGATAAGACCAAAGTTCGCGATGATAAATTTTGAAGGTGGCAAGCTTGAAGAGCAGAAGCCAAGCGGAAACGGATGCGGGAGGAAAATAATACTCGACCTTTTTTAAGACCAAATTATTTTTGGCTAATAATTTTTGCCAGTCTGTGGCGGACCGGTAATGAAGATGCGCCACCCGGGCGTTAATCTGGTTGCTTAGAAACGGGCGCAGGCGGGGAGTGGGGACGGTTAGATAAAATTTGCCGCCGGGTTTTAGGATTCTGGCGACTTCTGAAACAGCTTTGGTATCGGCTTTAATATGCTCGAAAGTACTGTTACTTATGACTGTTTGAAAACTGGAATTTTTAAACGGATGTTTTGTGGCGTCTGCCTGGAGCATTTGGTGATAAAGATTGCTAGTTGCCACCGGCCGGAGGTCAATACCTACGTCAATTTGATCTGGAAAAGAAAAGGTTCGCTTACTGATATCGCCGTCGCCGCAACCAATATCCAGGCTGGGCGAAACTAGCAAGACCCGCTGCCAAATAAAAACCTCCGAAGCGCGAAGGAGGACGTCTGCGGGGCTATACCACAGGTCCGGTAAAAACCTACCTAAAATGTTCATGATTTAAGGATCAAGCGCAGACAGTAGAAGATGACGGGAAGGGCGGCCAATGAGCCGATGATGGCGGAAATGGCGGCCCCAACAAGGCCAAAACGCGTGACCAGGGGGACAATAGATATTCCCAAACCTAAGATGCTGGCTAAGGTGAGATAAGTAACATAGTTGGTCTTGTGAACTGCCAAAAACAGAGCGGAAGAGGCGCCGGAAATGGACCTAATTACGCCGTAAACGGAAAGTAGTCTCAAGACTGGGACAGCCGGAAGCCAGTTGGGACCGAGGAGAATGACAATAATTTGAGGAAAGAAAAACAACAATAAACCAAAGGGGATGACTAAGGCTGACAAAGTGAGGGTGGATTTGAAGTATGCCCGCGATAGCCGAGTGGTATCGTTTTGAATCTGGGAAAAAATAGGAAAGGTGACTTTGGAAAAAACTTCAGAAACTTCAGTGATTGGGAGGCTGGAAATTTTATAAGAGGTGTCGTATAGGCCAAGCGGGGCTACTCCTAGCAGACGGCCAACAACGATATTGTCGAGATTGTGATAAAGATAATTAAAAATACCGGCGGCGGTGAGCCATTTGCCGCGATGGAGAATAAGACGCAGTTTTTCCGGAATAAAATTGAAGTGAGGGCGGGGTTTTATATAAATCAAAGAGAAAACGACTTCGCAGATTGAACTAGCTAAAAGCCCATGGACGAAACTGGATGCAGACCTGGTTATAAACGCTGATACCACTGTTACAGAGGCTTCGATTAAAAAAAGCACCGATCTAAATTGAAACTCTTTGTTGAATGTGAGATTTTTTTGGAAAGTGACGACGGATGGGTTGATAAATCCGCGAATAAAGGCGACTAGACTAATTAAAAGTAAGGGGGTAAGAGAAGAGGGCGATTTGAAAAAAGAGGTAACAAAATGACCCGAGAGGATGAGGATGAGAGAAATGATGGCCCCTCTAGCGATTGAAACCAGCCAGGCCGTGTCGATGTAACTATCGCTGTCTTTTTCCTGGATTAAAAAGACGTTGATGCCGGTTTCTGTTAGGGTCTCAAGCATTGCCAGGGCAAGTGAGGCGACTCCATAAATGCCGAATTGGGCTGGGACGAGGAGACGGGCGAGAATGACTGTTCGAATGATGGTGAAGCCGCGTAAACAAGCGCGAAGAGCGCCGGTCCAATAAATGCCTGAAACAGCTTTTTTTAAGTAGTTCATTTAGATCGGGACAAGACTCCCATAATAGTACCAAATATGACGCACATATCCGTAGTCAGCTGCAGTACGGGCAGCCAGAAAAACGCCCGCAGATCTTTGACGTAGCGGTAATTTTTAGCCACGGCCCAAAGCAAGTAGGGAAAAGAGATTAAGATAAATAAGTGATTAAGGAAAAAGAGGAAGAAAAATACATAATAGCGCAGGAATAAGAGTTTGACTTTGGGGCGCAAAATTCCGGCCTGGGCGTCGCCTATGGCAAAGCGCAACCACATCCAGGCCGCCTGGCGCAAATTTTTACACGGCATCCAGCCCACCATTGCTTTGGGGGCGAAATAAAATTCCAGGCCTTTTTTTCTCAACGCCACGGCAAAAGCATAGTCTTCGTTATGGCTTAGCTTTTCATCGAAGAGTCCCACTCCTTTGCGCATGGCCATGGAGCGGGTGGAAGGGGAAAATTCAGCCGGGATTTTATCCGGCATGACCAAGACATAAGGGACCAAACATTTCTCAAAAATATTTTGAGAAAGACCTTTGTAGTAGCCAGAAACAACCTCCACTCTCCCGTACCTCACCCCCTGCCCCTCTCCTAAATTCTCGCTTCGCTCGGGCCGTTGGCCAGGAGAGGGGAGTTTTTTATAAAAAGGTTTAATTAGTTCTGCGAGCCAATTTAGTTCGGGGATGCAACCAGCGTCGGTAAAGGCGATGATGTTGCCCTTAGACTGGCTCATGCCGTAATTTCTGCCTACCGACCTATTTCCAGATTTTCTTAGTAACTTAATCTCTTTATATTTCTTAATCTTTTCCACGGTGCGATCTGTTGACCCGCCGTCGACGATAATAATTTCATCGGACTTTCTGGTTTGTCTAATCAAAGCATCCAAAAGAAACTTGATTGTGGCTTCTTCATTCAAAACCGTAACCACCACCGTCACGCGCACAAGGTCTCTCCTTGTGCGTTCGGTCATTTTTGCCATAGTTTTTCGTAAATATCGGCTACTTCTAACCAGCCGGGTATTTTAAAATTTTTGTCTTTAAACGGTGTCATATTTAGATAGTCGTATTTTAGCGGATTGTCATAATGGGTAAAAACCGGCGTATTTTGAGCCATAGCTTCAAGAATAGATAAATAACCGGAGACAAAAGCGTATTTGTATTTATAAAAATATTTGCCGGCATCGGGATCGTCGGTGAATATATCCAATTTTACTTTCATTTTACGGGCCAATCTTTTGTAATAATCCAGCCCTTGATCCGCGTCCGGATGGCCCACAAAAATTGCCCCTTGCCTTTTTACTTTTGGGTATTTGATTTTTTCTGCCGCTCCATAGATGACATAATCGGATTTGGTGCCATAATATTTTTTGATAAATTCACCTACGCAGATATTGCCATTGGCCATCCATTCGCTGAATTTACGAACAATTATGTTTTTCCGGGGCAGGGGGTATATGCCTTCCCAGCCGTGGAAAGTGATAAAAACTTTTTTGAACCAGTAGGGGAGTCTAAATGGTAAAAACCAGAAGAAAACGTCGTGAATGTGAATAATATCTGCGTCATTTATGAGGTTCAAATGCCTAAACCACCATTTCCAAATGGCCCATTTGTCCGATCCCCCAATTCTGTAAATTATCACTCCCCTATCATTTTCATAATCTGGCAGTTTGGGATCGTGTTTTTCACAAACAATAGTTATTTGGTGCTTCTTTTTCAAAATTTCAGTTATTTTCTCCACATGCTTCTCTACTCCACCTACATGGGGCCAATACAACCTGGTCATCATCAATACCTTCATGGCTTCTGACATACAACATAAATATCCGATTCTCCAAACAATTTTAAAGATATTTTATCAACAAAAGTTACTATATCTGAGATTGGTCCTTTTATAAATCGGACTAAATTCCCAAATATGGGGAACAAAAATAATGAATTCCTAATAATTCCCTCGGTCTTTATAACTTTGATTATTTTGAAACTTGCTTTTTCGACTTTCTTGGTCAGGTCTTTTTCTGTATATCGCCGTAAATGTCCCACTCTTATGTCAAACAATTTAGCAAGTCCCATTTTAAACAATGGGGCGTTTTTGCTAGGAGTTGTCAAAAGAAAATATCCTCCTTTATTCAGAATTCCTGATAATTTTTTCAGTAACTTGATATCATTTTGAACGTGTTCAATTACTTCGGAACAAATTATTAAGTCAAATTTACCGCTTGTTTTTTTTAACTTCTTCAAAAAATCCTTATTTAAGTTAAATTTAGCCAGACCACTTAGATTCATCTCTTTAGCACTTTTATTACACAATCTGATTGACAGGGGAGATACGTCAACACCGGTAATATTGTATCCTTTTGAAGCAAGGTAAAAAGCCAAAGTTCCTATACCACATCCGTAATCCAAAATTATGACATTATTCCTCTTTATCTTAAGCAATATCTTTTCTACTTCTCTAATGATTAGCCTGTACGTAAAGTTATTTCTCTTGATCGGTTTTTTCTGAATCTTGGATTTTTTGTGAAACTCATTATATTGTTTATCCATCAATCGTAATTTTACCATCTTGACACGAGTAAGGCCCTATAAGGTATAGTGCAGTTGTGGAAGTTTGGTCGTTGTATAGTAGGATGGTCAGAGTTGGGGTTGTCGTTTTAGTGAGTATTTCTTTCGCCTTTGTTTTTCCAAAGAGTATCAACGCAAGCATCATTTACTTCCAAGACAATTTTAATGATAACGATATATCTGACTGGACGGTCGCTCGTAATATGCAATGGTCAGCCCCAAGTTTGCCTTGCTTATATCAAAGTAATCCAACTACTTGGAAAGCGGAAAATGGTAGAGTGGGTATTAAAATAGATGGTCCCGGATGTGTGACTGAGCTTATTCCTAATAATTTTAATTTTACTGAAGGGATGGGATACTCCTATAGTTTTGATATGGAATTTACAAATACTGTTATTGCCGACAGAAACATAATTTTTAAGTATTTAAACCCTTCGAATTGGTATGATTTGAAATTTTATGGTTCTGATATGTGGTTTCAAAAAGTTGTTGACGGTTATTATAGGTTAGAAAAATCCTCGTATTCCTTTCAGGATAACCAAACATATCATTTTCGAATAGAATTTTCTAATATTGTAATCAAGATATTCATTAACGATATTCAAGTTTGGGAATTAGCAGACTCACCTCCTTACTTTGGTGGCGGTACCATCGGTTTTCAAGCCAGTGTGGGGACTGATCCAGATTCTGAAGTTTGGTTTGATAATGTGGTGGTAAGGAGTTTGGACCCGGTGCCCACTCCCACCCCCACTCCTACTCCTTTAACTCCTATTATTTTAATTCCTGGGATGGGGGCTGGCTGGAATTATGAGGCGTTAGTGCACGGAGTAAATGTACCGGATACGGATTGGAAAATTGCCCCCTATGTGAAAGTCTATAACGGATTAATTTCGGCGTTGGAGGCGGCCGGTTATATCCAAAATACAAATTTATGGGTGTACGCATATGATTGGCGACGAAATGCGTCAGACACGGCAAATAATTTAGCCCAGTTTATTTCCGACCGTATATCCTCTGGCCAAGTTAATTTGGTAGGGCATAGCCTGGGAGGTCTGGTGGCCCGCGCCTATGCCCAATCTAATCCCGAAAAGATTGATAAATTATTAACTGTGGGCAGTCCGCACCGGGGAGTGGGCGAAGCTTTTTACTTGTGGGAGGGAGCAAACCCGCAAGGGTTTACGGGGTGGCAAAAACTGGCCATGAAACTGCTGTTGCGCGTAAACAGAGATCAATATGATACGGAAGTGGCCGAGGTACAAGCTTTATTTCCTGCTTTAAGAAATGTCCTACCAATCTATGAATTTTTGAAAAATCGGGATGGGTCAATAAAGCCAATTGCGGGGCTAACTTGGACAAACAATTTCCTTCCCGGTTTAGATTCCCAACTGGGAAGTATTTTGGCTAAATTGCAGACTTTATCCAGCAATTGGGGAAATACAGTAAAGTTTATTCAGGTCGAGCCTAGAAGCCTGGCTGATATATTGACGGGTAGATGGGTGGACGGCAAACCTACCGGCCAGAAAGAATATGACAATGGAGACGGGGCGGTATTGTTATCCAGCAGTCAGATTAGCGGAGCACCTGTAAACGATGAACTATCTGGCAAAAATCATACTGAAATTATTTCCAAAGAGATTTCCCAAAAGAAAATTCTGGAGATGTTGGGCTTGCCGGCCAGCGGTCAAGATGTTAATCAGCCGAACTACGACAGTGCTATTATAGTCACTACTGCCTCCCCGGTTGATTTCCAAGTCAGCGGACCCGGGGGGACTTTTTTGCCGGAAGACGGAATTGTGGTCATTAGTAATCCGGCCGATGGCGATTATCAAGTTACCGTCTCGCCCGCCGGCGGGGGAGGAAATTACACTCTGTATTTCGGCCGGATCAAAGGCGACGACGAAGCCTGGCAGGAAGTGAGTGACAGCGTAGCCAGCGGACAGACAGACCAACATCAATTTGGAGTGCAATTAAGTCAGGCCAATTTGGGGGATACCCCGCTGGACAACGCCCAGGCCAGGCTGGAAACATTAAAGACGGCGGTTGGCGCCAGCGCCCTTAAATTGCCGGCCAGAAGAATTCTGCTGCAGGATTTGGCCCGGATTAAAAGCTATGTGGCAGATATCGGCCAGACCAAAGTGAATACGGCGGCCAAATTTGACGCCCGGATGAATCGGCTGTACCGGACCATTGACGCGCTGGTGGCCAAGACGGGTCGGGGTCCGTGGGCGGACATGGCCGCGGACTTACGGCAACAGATTAAAGAAGGGCTACGGCTAGTTAAACAAGATGTGTATCAACAAAGAGCAGACCAATTTGCAAATTAAAATTGAAGGGAGTATAAACGGGGGTATACGAAAAAGATAGTTTTTCTTTTTGCGTGTTTGTTGATTGGTTTAGCCTTAGCTTCTCCGGTACTTGCTCGTCCCCAAGTAACTTTTAGCTATGGATCTGATACAGTGTATATGTTCTGGGATAGCTTTCCCAACACGGGATTTAGTTTAGCGCTGAATGATTATGAATTCAGTAAACCCGACTCACTGGTGGATACCTATAATAATTTTTATGTCTTCCGAAATGTGGCTCCCGGCCGGCAATACGTGCATCTTAAATACGGGAAGGGAAAATATTGGTCCGAGCCGGAACACTGGGAAATTAATGTTCCCGAAGTCTTAGGCGCCTCAAAGCAAAGGCGCTGTTTCTGGATCTTTTGTTGGTGAATTTTGGTGGACTCGAGAGGATTCGAACCTCTGACCTTTTCGATGTCAACGAAACGCGCTGACCAGCTGCGCCACGAGTCCCCGTAGACAAATTTTAACACGGACTCCATAATGAATCTATGAAGAAGCTCCTGGACGGTTTGCAGCCGGTGGTGATGGCATTTGCCGTCTTCATGATGATCTATCTGTTCCTGCTTCAGCCGCACAAGGTGGACGGAAATTCGATGTATCCCAACTTTCATGATAAGGAATATATATTGACGGATAAAGTCAGTTACAGAAAAGGCGACCCGCAACGGGGTGACGTGGTGGTGTTTCGGGCTCCTCCGCCGGCCAACAGCGACTATATTAAAAGAGTAATTGGTTTACCCGGAGAGACGATTGTGGTTAAGAATGGATATGTTTTTATTAACGGGCAGCGGCTGCCGGAAGCATATTTGCCAGCCACATACCAAACTTTAGAAAAATCTTTTCTGCGTGAAGGCGTTCCGTATCAGATCCCGGCCGGATATTACATGATATTCGGAGATAACCGGAATTACAGTTCGGATTCCCGGGAGTTTGGACCTATTTCCAAAAAGGCAATTGTGGGGAAGTTCTGGATTAAGTATTGGCCGCTTAACTTTTGATACCTTTGTAAATTTTTTGCAGACGGTCTTCAGTTTCTGGTAACGTGCCTTTGAGAATGATGGTCAGTCTGGTTTCAGCCCGGGAGCGGGAAAGGCGGACGATGTTGGCGGGTCTTCCGCCCAGCACCTCTTGGATTTCATCGCGCAGGCGATCTATTTCCTCGCTGACCTCGTGTGGAGCCTTAGCCGCTTTCCCGCTGGGCTTGTGGCCGGCTTGAATCCGCATTCTACGGGCCAGCTCTTCTGCCCGGCGGACTGAACCGGATTCGCGCAGAATAATCTTGTAGGCTTCGACTATCAAACGATTGTCGTCAATGGCAGCCAAAGCCCTAGCATGGCCTTCGGATATCAGCCCGGTCAGCAGACCATCTTTCAGGGCGTCGGGGAGAGTGAGAAGGCGCAGAGAATTACTGACATAGGATGGACTTTTACCAATCCGTTGGGCTATTTCACTGTTACCTAGGCCGAATTCACTAATTAGTCTTTCAAAGGCTTTGGCCCGGTCAATGGCGTTTAGGTCAGTGCGCTGGACGTTCTCGACAATGGCCATTTCCAACATTCCTTGGGGGGTAGTCTCTTTGATGATCACCGGAACGGTTTTCAGGCCGGCTAATTTGGCAGCTCTCCATCTCCGCTCCCCGGCAATAATCTGGTATCCGGCCGGAGTTTTGGCCGCGACTAACGGCTCTAAAATACCGTGCTCCCGTACCGAATCGACCAAGTCGACTAAAGATTCCGGGGTAATAATGCCTCTGGGCTGCAGAGGATTAGCCTGCAAAGAATCGATGTCTAGGTCAATGACTTGCTGATTCATTATTTTATTGTACAGAAATATATTGCTTACTGAATCTTTTATAGAAACGCAATACTCCAGCTTTTAACGCAGTTAGAGTGAAATCACGGCCTACTTGAACCCCGTCACCCGGGTGAAAGCGGGTGCCGTTTTGGCGAACTAAAATGTTTCCGGCAGAAACCTTTTGACCGCCAAAAATTTTAACGCCCAAGCGTTTCCCTCTGCGGTTTCCTTTTTGTCTGGTAGAACCCCCAGTTTTGGTGTGCGCCACGGTGTCATCCTATACTCTTTTTTCACGGCTGTCAACAGTAATTTTCTCGATTTTTATTTTATGATAAACAGGTTTAAATCCCCGGACTTTGCGATAACGGCTTTTGGCTTTGTATTTGGCCACCCGAATTTTTCGGCCCTTGACTTGACCCAAATCCTTAATGGCAACTTTGGCCCCATCGGGAAAAAGAACTGCATCAATCTGGCCGCGATCGGCTAGAAACTCTTGCCCGGGCTCGACTAGATATTGCGAGGAACCAATTTTGATTATGGCCTGCATGGGGGAAATTATACCCAAAAATCACTTAATTTGAAAGGAGGAAGGAGATGTTTGCCGGTTCATGGAGGTAAGGATTCCCAAAGTTAATCCCAGGGAAACCAGGGATGATCCGCCGTATGAGACGAAAGGAAGAGTAATTCCAGTTATGGGGGCCAGGCCGAGGTTCATACCTATATTGACCCAGATTTGGAAAGAAAGCATGGTTAAAGTCCCCAATGCATAAAGAGTGACTACGGGATTGGTTGCATATTGGGAAAGCAGGTAAATACGCCACATAATGATCAGGAAAAGGATCAAAGTAAATGCGGCTCCGACAAATCCCAATTCTTCACTCAGGGAGGCAAAAATAAAATCGGTATGCCTCTCCGGAAGAAAGCGCAGTTGGGACTGGGTTCCCTGACCTAGGCCTCGGCCCCAGAATTGGCCGGATCCCACAGTGATAACCGACTGAATCACTTGGTATCCCCGGTCCAGGGGGTCCGAGTAAGGGTTAACAAACGTCAGGATCCTGTCTCTCTGGTAAGGTTTGATTATGAACCAAAGTAACGGCGCGGCTAAGAAAAAAACTGCTAGCCCGGTTAACATAGTGTGGCGAAATGAAAAATTTGACAGAAAAACTGTCAACCAGCCAACGGTGAGAACTAGAGTCGTACCCAGGTCGGGTTGAAAAAAAATGATAAGAGCGGGAATGATAAACGCAATAATCCGCCATCTCGTAGACATCGTGACGAAAGCCAAAAGAAGGAAAGGTCTAATCAGTTCGGATGGCTGGATAGAAATCTGGCCAAATTGCAGCCAGCGCAGGGCCCCACGGCTGTGCAAGCCGAAAATGAAAGGGGTAATTAAAAAAACTAACGAGCTGATGTAAATCGGCAGGTGCAGAGCTTGAAATATTTTATAGTCGACCAGGGCTGTCAATATAAAGGCTACTGCGGCCGCAATGGCGAAGGCTAACTGAAATGGCACAAGAACCGGAAAAACGCTGCGGATAATAGCCAGTCCCAGAATAACCAGCAGAACTGCGGGTAAAATCAGCCACCAATCAAAGTAGTTCGATTTGAAACTCATGTCCTGATTTTACATCTCTGGCTAATGTTTGACGCTGAAATTCTGCCAGATCTATAGGAAGCTCGGGTAGGGTGACACGGATTTTTTGATCCAGACGGGCGCCCAGCTCCTTGCGTTTCTCCTGAACCTGACGGATGAGGCCGCGGAGCCGGCCTTCAGCTAATAATTCGGGATCCAGCTTCAAGTCTAGATCTACTGACAACTCACCTTCACGCCAGGTTATTTCTTTAATGTTCAGTTCGTCCTTGATGAGTTGAAGTAGTTGAGCGTTGAACGTTGAGCGTTGGGCGTTTACGCGCAAAGCGCGCAGGGGCTGGCGGACTTTCATCCCGGCTGTTTTGCGTTCAGATAGGCCCATTTCCACTATTTTGCGCACAAGTTTCATATCTTCGGTTAACTGAATATCTGCTTTACTCAATTTCCTGGCTTTGGGCCAGTTTGACAGGTGAACTGATTCAACCCCGGTTAGATTTTTGTAAATACTATCTGAAATATAAGGATTGAACGGAGCTAATAGTTGGGAGAAAGTAGAAAGTAGAGAGTAGAGAGTGGAATGACACGCAAGTTTATCGCTTTGATCAGTGGCCGTGGGACCGACGCGGTCGCGGCTGCGGCGGACATACCACAAAGAAATATCGCTTAATAATTCTTCTATGGCGTGACTGGAAGAATAGGGATCGTATGAATTTAAACCTATGGTTACAATGGTGATGGTTTGATTTAATCGGGCCAGAATCCACTCGTCAAGAATTTTTAATTTAAAATTTTTATCCGAAGGTATAGTTATTTTTAATTTTGGATCAAATCGGTCCAGATTGGCATAGGTGACGAAGAAGTTGTAGACATTCCAGAGAATGAGATGAAAGCGGCGGCGGATTTCGTCGCCCATTTTGTAGCCGAACTTGATATTTTCGATGGGGTTGTTGGAAACATAAATCCAGCGCATTACATCAACCCCCATCTTTTCTGCGGCATCGTCAAATGGAATATAATTGCCCTTGGTCTTGTGCATAGGTTCACCTTTTTCGTCAATGATGTATCCTGTGGCCAAAACATTTTTCCAAGGGACAGTATTTTCCAAAGCAACTGACATAAAGAGAGTGGAGTAAAACCAGAGTTTAATTTGGCCGATGTATTCAGTAATAAATTCAGTAGGAAACCACTCCCGCCAATAATTTTTATCTTCAAGATATTTCAAAGTAGAAAATGGCACGATTCCGGCGTCTAGCCAGCAATCCCCCACTTCTTTGGTTCTAGCCGCCTCTTGACTGCATTGGGGGCATCTGATTTTGATAGAGTCAATCCAAGGTCGGTGGAGTTCGGGCAGTTTATCTACCAAATTTGGGTTGATAGCCAAACTCCGAAGCTCTGTTTTAGAACCAACGACTGTGACATGGTTGTCCTGACACTGATAAAAGGGTAGTGCGAGACCCCAATATCGCCGACGGGATATTGGCCAATCGCCCATGTTGTTTAACCAGTCCTGCATACGTTTTTGGGCGGACGGTGGCAGCCAATTGGCTTTTTTAGCGGCTTTTTTCATCAATGGCCGAATTTCTTGAGCACTAATAAACCATTCGGAAGTAGCCCGAAAAACTAGTTCCTGTTTACATCTCCAGCAATGGGGATAGGAATGGGTGATCGATTCTTGTTTGTAGAAGAGGTTTTTTTCTTTGAGTTTGGCGAAGATTTCACTCCGAACGTCTAGGGCAAATTTGCCAGTGAGAAAGCCATAACCATCAGAGTATATTCCAAACTCATCTAAAGGGGCCAACACACGCAAGCCAAACTGTTTGCCGAGTCTAAAGTCTTCTTCCCCCGCACCCGGGGCAATGTGCACCAGGCCGCTGCCTTCAGCATCAGAGACTTCTTTCCATTCGATGATGGTATGTGTGGTTCCACTGACAGCGGGTAATTCGTCAAAAGGGCCCAAATATTCGACATTTAAGAGTTTTTTACCCTGAAATTTTTCAACTACCGCGTATTTTTCGGCAATTACCGAAAGGCGGCTAGCGGCGAGAATAAGAAATTCATTGGTGCTGTTAAGCTTGATTTTGACATAGTCTTTTTGGAGATGGACGGCTACTGCAACATTGACAGCCAAGGTCCACGGAGTAGTAGTCCAAATCAGAAGTGAAGTTCGAGGCTCATTTTTGAGCTTGAACTTGACGTAAACTGACATGTGTTCGACTGTCTTGTAGCCATCATCAGACAGTTCGTGTTGGCTAATGGCTGTACCGCAACGGGGACACCACGGCATAGAATCCACGCCTTCATACAACCATCCTTTCTCATGACATTTTTTGAGAAAATACCAAATGTAAAGGTTATTTGTCTCGGACATGGTGTAGTAAGAGTTATCCCAGTCCATAAACATGCCTAAACGTTTTGACTGCTCAGTTTGAATCTGGGAAAACTTTTCTACTCTCTGACGACACCTGGTGCAGAATTTCTCGATCCCAAATGTCTCAATGTCTCTTTTGCTATTTAACCCGAGGTCTTTTTCTTCTTGAACTTCCAGCCAAAGTCCCTGGCAGTCGAAACCATTCTGGAAACGCTGCTTAAAACCGCGGGCGTTTTTGTAACGCTGAAAAAGATCTTTGAGAGTGCGACCTTGACCGTGCTGGACGCCCATGGGATTGTTGGCGGTGATGGGCCCATCTAAAAAACTGAATCTCTTTTTTGCGTTATCGTTCTTGTGCAAATATTTATCGACTATCCCTTTCTCATACCACTCTTTGAGCAGCTCTTTTTCCAAAACCACAAAATCAACTTGAGGAGTAACCGGTTTAAAAGCCATGAAGTGATTTTATCAAAATTCTAACCCGAATGTATTTGTCCGTCTTTACACAGGTTTTTTACCTTGAATTTTGTTCACGACAAGTCTTTCCCATTCCTCAAATTGAGAACCCGGATGATGGTACAAAAGTCCTAAGACAATCATGGCTATAATATCTCTTTGAAGCGTGTAGCCTGATATTTCAGGCCTAGCTATTAAGATAAATGGTGTGGCGATTATAACCAGAGCGAAACCCCATGCATAAAGTTCTCTTTTATACGACCGCTTTAATTTGTAAATACTTTCGGGACACTCCAAAAAGGACTAACCTTAAAGGAGTGTCCCTTCTTTAAAAGAAATATCATGAACTTGGTTTGCCAGGCCTGACTATCATATATGCAAAGCTTAAAGCAATAGCAAAAACACCTTCAGATCTGACTAAAAATGCCGCTGCCTCTGGTTTGGCAACCATTGCGACGAACATTGCTGGGATCGATATGGAGAACGCTAATAAGTACAAGCTCCGACGGGCGCTTGCGGCTAAAATGTCCGCGTCAGATCCATCTGGCTTATGAAAAAATCCGGAAATAAGTTCTTTCACCATAATTCTGTCATCTCCCTTGCCTCAAAAACGCTGGGATGTCCCAATCGTCGGCCATGGGTTCGGCCAGGTCCGGGGGAGTGAAAGATTCAGGCTCGGGTTCAGGTTCGACTTTGGGCTTTTCGGAAACGATTCCGATCATGCCGGAGGCGGCCACAGGGCGGGAACGGGTCACCATGTTGGCCAGACGGACCCGGGCCTCATCAAAGCCGGTAGCAATGACGGTAATTTTCATCTGGTCGATAAGTTTTTCGTCCAGAGTAGAGCCGAAGATGATATTGGCGTCAGCGTCGGCGGCCTCGGAAATTATCCGGGCGGCCTCGTCCACTTCGGCCATGGTCATATCCGGACCCCCGGTGATGTTGAAGAGAATACCCTTGGCGCCTTCGATGGAAATTTCCAGAAGTGGGGAGGAAACGGCAGCCCGGGCAGCCATCTGGGCCCGGTTGTCCCCCACTCCGGTCCCAATACCCATCAGGGCAGATCCGGCATTTTTCATAATGGTTTTGACGTCGGCGAAATCGACGTTAATAAGGCCAGGGACGGTAATAATATCCGAAATACCTTGTACTCCTTGAGATAGAACTGAATCCACTACCCGGAAAGCTTCTAAAAGAGTCATTTTACGGTCAATGACGTCCAAGAGGCGCTGGTTGGGGATAATGATCAAAGTGTCAACCTTGTTTTTAAGTTGCTCGATACCCTCTTCAGCGTTGACCATGCGCCGAGTACCTTCAAAAGCGAAGGGTTTGGTGACAATCCCCACGGTCAGAGCGCCAATTTCGCGGGCGACTTCGGCGATTGTCGGAGCGGCTCCGGAGCCGGTTCCGCCTCCCATGCCGGCAGTAATAAAAACCATATCCGAATCGATAAGATATTCCTTGATCTTTTCGCGGGACTCTTCGGCAGCCTGGCGGCCAATCTCCGGGTCCCCGCCGGCACCCAAGCCCCGGGTGAGATTTTCCCCAATTTGCAGTTTGAGATTGGCTTGATTAGTCAGAAGAACTTGGGCGTCAGTATTAACAGCAATAAAATCAACTCCGTTAATCGTTCCCGAAGAAATCATGGAGTTAAGCGCGTTCCCCCCTCCTCCACCAATTCCACAAACTTTTATCTTGGCGTAGCGGCCAACGTCAGGTTTGACTAAAGCCATACATAGCGGGCAGGAGTGGGTCTGATTGTATCAGGGCAACTCAAGGTAGTAAAGACTTAAGAGCACTACTGATTTTGCCCATCAATCCGGTGAGCGGGATTTTGTCCAGGAAATTCCCCAAACCGGCTTCTTCTGCATTGTCCAAAGAATGCTTGAGAAGTCCTACAGATGCGGCAAAAGCCGGGCTCTCAATTTCGTCAATTAAACCGGTTAAACCGGTAGGCCAGCCGATTCTCACGGGCATGCTAAGAATCCTTTTGGCTGAATCAACCAATCCCACTGTTAGGGCTCCACCACCGCAAATCACCAGGCCCGCCGGTGTCAGCCCGGCCAAATTACTTTTTTTTATCTCGGAAGAAATCATCTGAAACAACTCATTAAGACGGGGGCGGATAATTCCCTCCACCAACGTTTTGTAGGAAATAGTTTTCAATTCTTCGGGAAGAGCCAGGGGGGAAAGGTCTATTTCGTCTTCTTTGTCTTTACGGCTCTGGCTAATAAAGACTTTTATTTTTTCGGCACTTTCCAAAGAGATGCGCAGTCCAATAGCTAGGTCATTGGTCACGTTTCGCGCGCCCACGGGAAGAACCGATGAATAGGAAAGAGCTCCGTCAACATAAATGACGATATCGGTGGTACCTCCGCCGATATCCACACATACTACCCCCAATTCCTTTTCGGTGTCGGTGAGGACCGCCAGGCTGGAAACCAAGCCTCCGAAAGCCAATCCGGAAACATCACATCCCACTTCACCGACACATTTGCTCAAATTTTTAAGGGCAGTAGTCGAGCTGGTAACGATATGGGTTTCCACCTCCAGGCGAACTCCGGTCATGCCGATGGGATCCCTTACCCCCTGCTGACTATCCACCGAAAAAGAACGAGGTATGACGTGGAGGATCTCAGAAGAAGTGGGCAGGGAAATAGCCCGGGCGGCTTCCAGAACCCTACGCACATCCTCGCCGGATATTTCTCCGTGAGGATCGGAAATGGCCACCACTCCTTGGCTATTTTGAGAGGCGATATGGGTACCGTCTACCGAGACCCAGGCCCGGGCCACATTATAACCCGCCATGCGTTCGGCCGATTCTACCGACTCAACGATGCTTTCGACTGCCTCGTCGATATTAACAATTTGACCTTTACGGATCCCTCTGGACGGAGAGGTGGCCGCTCCCACAATGTGAATTTTAGACGAGTCTTCTTCGCGGATCTGGGCCACCAAAGTAGTTATTTTGGTGCTACCAATGTCGATAGAGCTTATTTGTTTGCTCTTGGCCATGCTTGATAATGGGATTCTACTTCTGACGGTCAGCGGTTGTAAAGAGGCTAGCTGTAATTTGAACCAGTTTTTCGGCAGCGTCAGTGGGCAGATCCAGGGAGCGGGGTTTTAAGTGCATGGCTTGTTTAATTGAAGAAATCAGTGATTGGGGGGTTAATTGAGATTCCGGTAAAATAACGGCTTGGTGATTGCCCTCCAGTATCTGGGCATTGAGGAGTTGTTCGTTGTGGGAGGCCCACGGAATGGGAATTAACACACACGGAATTCCCAGATATCCCAATTCGTAAACAATGTGGGCGCCGGCCCGGCTGACGACCACCGCGGCTTGAGCCAGAGCAGATATGGCTTTAGCCGAGTCAAAGGCGAAACACTCATATCCATCCTTAATATGGGACCGGGCCGGGGAATAATCTAAATTTCCGGTTTGATGTACAACCTGATAACTGGCCAGCAATTTAGGAAGCGCGGCAAAAACTGCCTTATTAATAGTTTGTGATCCTTGTTTTCCTCCTGTGATATAGACCAAATTTTTAATTTTTAATTTTCCAGCGAAGCTATTATATTTTTTAATTCTGATTATTTCGTCGCGGAGAGGCAGGCCGATAACCACGGATTTACTGCGCGGGTAGCGCCGGGTGCTGTCTGGCCAGGCCAGAGCTATTTTCTTAACAAAGAGAGAAATAAATTTATTGGCCCAGCCGGAGACAACCGTTTGCTCATGGGTAATGGACGGGATTCCCAGCAGCCAGCCGGCCAGAATGGTAGGGACGGCCAGGTAGCCGCCGAAGGAGACGATGCCGTTTGGGCGCAGTAACAGTAACTGTAACAGGGCCTGAAAAAAGCCGTATGGGATAGAGATGAGTTTGAGAGGGTTAAAAGTCCGGTAGAATTTGCCGGCTTTCAGATCAATAAATTTAATATCTGCGGTTGTTACTTCATGATATTCGGCAGAATCTAACTTGTCTTCCCACATGGAGTGGCGGTGGCCGAACCAAACTATCTGCCATCCTTTGTCTTTCAGCGCCTTGGCCACTTCCAAAGCGCTCGTATGATGCCCCCCGGTAAACACCAACGTTTTCACAAGTTCATTGTAACATTATTGACCATGATGCTTTTATTTGACAAAAATAATGCGGTCGCATTTTATTTGTCAATTTTCTATGAGCAGCGGGCGGTGTTGACGAGAATGCCGGAGGCCAGGAGGATCAGGACCAGGGAGGAACCGATTCTTTTACTTCAACTCCTTAATGAAATCATCAATTGAAATACCTGCTTTTTTGACCTGAGATTTTAAGAGAAATGGAGCCACTTCCCTGTGTAAAGGTATAGATAAGCTAGGAGATCCGGATTTTTGCAGGATTGCATGGTCGCCAGAAGTGTGTACATGCAAGTAACCAAATTTGATAAAAGCTTTAACTGCATTCCTGCCTGAAATATTCGTCAGCTTAGGCATAAGCCAGAGGAACGGGAGTGTTGACTCTTCGTTGAACAAATTCCGTATCCTTATCAGCTTTGGTTAATGCTTCCATATAAGCTTTAATGGCTTTGTCGACGTTTGTTAATGCTTCCTTTTTAGTTTTACCCTGAGACATACAACCATAGAGATTAACTACTTCAGCGACATAACCCTTATAGGCTTTATCGTAGACTAACTCAATAAGATAATCGAGTTTCTTGACTTTCATAATAATGCACTTATTATATCACTTCTGTTTGGCAATATTAACTAGTATACCTGATGCCAGCAAAACCAGGACCAGGGAGGAGCCGCCGTAGGAGATGAAGGGCAGGGGGACGCCGGTTAAGGGGATGATAGCTACCATGGCGCCTAAATTAACCAGGGCCTGCAGAGAAATCCAGGAGGTCAGGGCCAGAACCAGGTTGGCCCCGAATTGATCGGGGGCGGAGGCAGCAATCAAGAAGCCTTGGCGCATAAAGACCAGAAACGCGGCGATGACGACCAACCCCCCTACCAACCCCAGTTCCTCACCAATGACGGCAAAAATGGAGTCGGTAGTGGCTTCCGGCAGGAATTCATATTTTTGCTTGGATTGGCCTAAGCCCACTCCAAACACGCCGCCCGATCCCAGGCTCAAGAGAACCTGGCGGATGTGATAAGAAGACCCCAGGGGATCACGGGAATAATCAAAAAAGGTTTTCAGGCGGTCAAGGCGGTATGGAGAAAAAAAGACGAGAGCGGCCGCGGCAATGATAAAAACTGGAATTATCAGACCCAGATAGCGCAGTTGGCCTCCGCTGCCAAAATAGGTGAGTAAGCTGCTGCCGGTCAAAATCAAAGTTGTGCCCAAATCCGGTTCCAACATAATTAAAAGGCCGGTTAACCCCAAAACTATAATAAACGGCCGGAAACGGGTGGCTTTTTTCAATAAACTGGAAAAATAAATGGCCAGGGTTAATTTAGCCAGCTCTGCGGGTTGAAAACTGAAAAAGCCTAAACTTAACCAGCGGCGCGCTCCCAGAAGTTTGGATCCCAGACCGGGGATGAGAACGAGAACAAGAAGTAATAAAGTAATAAGCAATAAAGAGACGGAGAGTTTTTCCAGTTTCTGATATGGCCAACGGGAGATTAAAAAAAATCCGGCTAGTCCCATGACCGCCCAGCCGGATTGGAGTTTGAGGTAATACCACTTGTCGCCAAAATCCCGGGCGGCATCTACCACCGATGAACTGCCGACCATCAGCAGACCAAAGATGGTGAGTCCTAAACCCAGGAGAGTGATGGTTAAAGCTGAGCGAGCCACAGGCCAAAAATGGCTAACATAATACCGGCCAACCAGGCCCGCATGACAATTTTGGGTTCTTCCCAACCCCGGACCTGCAACAGGTGATGGATAGGGGCAATGGGAAAGACACGGCGGTTGAACAGCTTACGGGACATAATTTGCAAAAAACTGCTACCACCTTCAACTATAAATATGCCCCCGATGACCAGTAAGGCGACTATTTTCCCCAAAAGCAACCCTACCACTGCCAGGGTAGCGCCAAAAGCCAGCCCCCCGGCATTACCCAGCCAAATACGGGCCGGGTAGACATTAAAGTACAAAAAGGCAATCAAACCGCCAATCCAGAGGGCGATAAAAATTGAGAGCGGCGTGTCCAAAGAGGCCACGGCTAGAGCCCAAAAGGCCAGCAGACAGATCAGGAGGGCGCCGCAGGACAGGCCGTCCAACCCGTCAGTGAAGTCAAAGGAGTTAGTAAAAGCAGTGATTAAAAAGGCGGCCAGGGGGATATACAGCCATCCCAAATTTAAGATGCCAATGTTGGGGATGTTGACAATTTGAACACGCAGGTTAAAAAAGAGCATGCTGGCGATAGTGACGGAAAGAAGAATTTGAATAATCAGTTTGTGTCTGACCCGCAAGCCAAAAAAACCGGTTTTGGCAAAGCCGAATATTTTCATAATGTCGTCGTAGAGGCCCAGCAGGCCGAAAGATATAAAAGTGAAGAAAATAATATTTAGTTCCTCTTTAATGGGAAAAGCCGAGGTGATATACACTCCCAGGCGGCTAATAATGGGAAAAAGTAAGGCGTAAAGAAGAGTAACGAGAGTGATAATAAGTACTCCCCCGCCGATGGGAGTGCCGACTTTTTTGCTATGTAGTTGGTGTAATTTGCGGAATTCCGGGGTATCAGTGGCTGTTATGTCCGCCCGTTCGTCTCTCCTGGTGAAACGCAGACGATAGAGATAATCAATGAAAGGGACGATGGCAATACTGGTAACAATAAACGAAAAAATTAAAATGCCTAAATAAAGCGCCATATTTTAGGGATGAAGATAATAACAGCAATAATGACAGTACTTATCCAAGCATGGCGGAAAGAGATAGTGTGGAAACGGGACATTGGTTTCATTTTAGCAAACGGAATACCTCACGAGCGATATCAAACCACAAAGGGGCGGCGGTTTCACTTCCCCAAGGGGAAGATTTGGGCTCGCGCAAAGTAATCAGCATGGCAAACTTAGGCTGATCTGCCGGAGCAAAACCCACAAACGAGGCGATGGTTTTATCTGCGTCATAGTGACCGGAAACCGGGATTTGGGCGGTACCGGTTTTTCCGGCGATACTGAACCCCTTTGGCTTGGCCCATTTGGCTTCTCCAAGATCCACGGCGTTAACCATCATCAAGGCCATTTGGGCGGCAGCCATTGAGGAAATGACCTGGGTCGGCGGCGAGGGAAGGATCGCTTTATTATTAATTTTGTCCACAACTTGAGGTTTGGGCAAAAGTCCACGGTTAGCTATAACGGAGACAGCCCGCAGCATCTGCAAAGGAGTGACGGCAATGCCCTGACCGAATGATGCCGTAGCCGGATCAATATCCATCCAGGCCGATTCGGGCCGGAGTTGGGGTGAACTTTCTTCCTGCAAATCCACACCGGTCAGTTGCCCAACTCCGAATTTTTTCAAGTAGCTAATCAGTTTGCGCTTTCCCAGGCGGCGGCTGACAAAAACCATGCCTACGTTGTCTGAATGTTGGATGACCTCGGTCATGGTGCTTTTAGGATAGTACTTGTCGTTCCAGGTTTTAATAACGTAGTCGGAGACGGCTACCGGGCCGGTACAGATATCGCATACTGTGTCCGGCTGGACGGCTTGGGCGTCCAGGGCCGCCGCCATGACCACAGTTTTAAAAATTGATCCCGGTTCGTAGGCGTCGGAAATAATGGGGTTTTTGTAAATTTGTTGATCGAACCTGCCAAAATCAGAAGGGTCGTAGTTAGGCAAGCTGACCATGGCCAAAATCCGGCCGGTAGATGGTTCCATAATTGAAACTGTACCAGAGACAGCGCCGTATCTGGTCAGGGCAGCCGCCAGTTTTTGATATGCAATAAACTGCAGAGTGCGGTTGATCGAGGTCGTTAAGGCGCTGCCGGGCTGGGGAGGCAGTAAGTTTGAAGTACCGATTAAAATTGGCCGGTTGAGAGCGTCTTTTTCCTGAACTAATTTACCGGGAAGGCCGGTGAGTTGCCGATTATAATATCCTTCCAGACCAAAGTAGCCTTGAGGACGGCCGGCGGAATCCTGACCCACAAATCCCAGGAGGTGGGCGCTGGAGCTGGCTTCGGGATAGAGACGGCTGGGATCGGGTTCAAAACCGATAGCGTCCAACTTCAAGCTTTGGATTTGATCGCGGAGAGAAACCGGTAAGTGACGGGCGATGAGAAACCAACCCAAATTAGCAGGAATATTGGCCAGCCGGGCACTGGCGGAAGCAGGTAACAATTGGCTTAGCTTTTCGGAAAAAATAAACTGCCGGGGATTAACATAAAATAAGTAGGCTTCCTGATTGGTGACCAGAGGAAAACCGTCCGAACTCAAAATGGCTCCCCGGGGACTGGGAATTTCCAGAAAACTTTGTCTTTGCCAAGCTGCCTCGGCGGCTAGATCTGCCGCTTTGACAATTTGCCAATAGCCCAAACGCAGGACAATACCCAAAGAAAAAAGAATAAAAATTGCCTGAATTACAGAAAGGCGCCGGTTCATGGTTTTTGGGCCAGAGTCCAAATGTGAGACAGGGAGGACGAAGAATAGATAGCCTCGCGGAGACGTTGATTCTGTGCGGCCAAAGTCTGCGCCTGATTTTGCAAGCGGCCCAATTCGCTCCCTTGGGTAGCCCTGCCAAACGACAAAACTACCTGCCCGGAAAGCAGGAGAAGATTAATAATGATTAATAGTTTTAACATATGCTCTCAGCTTGGCACCTTTTTCGCCTATGACCGGCTTGGGAGTTAAAGACGGCATGTTTTTCAGCGTGTGTTTGACAATCCTATCCTCCAGGGAATGAAAACTGATAACTACCAGCCGGCCGCCGGGAGCCAGAATTTGCTGGGCCTGGGACAAAATTTCCTTAAGCGCCCCCAGTTCGTCGTTGACGGCGATACGCAGCGCTTGAAAGGCCTGGCGGGACCACTTACCAGTAATGGCTGCCAGTTGATCAGTTGTGGTCAGCGGCCTGGCAGCGATGATCTTGACGGCCAGTAGTTTGGCTACAGGTATTTCACCGAAGTCGCGCAGTAAACTGGTTAACTGGTTAACTGATAACTGGTTAACTAGCGTGGCCGCAGTATTGGGCAAGTTGGGATCCATGCGCATATCTAGCAGTCCCGACTCTTGGAAAGAAAAGCCGCGGCCGGGAGTATTAATTTGGTGTTCGGAGACGCCCAAATCAAGCAATACCCCTAACACCGGCTGCCAATGATGTGCAGAGACGACCTCCGCCAGGTGAATAAAATTAGATTGGACTAAAATCAGATCAGGCCCTCCTTCGCCTAACGGCTTCGGAAGGGCAAGGCAGGCAGAAATAGCATCTGGATCCTGGTCCAACCCTAAAACTTTTCCTCCCTGGCGTAAGATTTCGGCCGCGTGTCCCCCGCCGCCTAATGTGCAGTCTACATAGTGACCGCCTGATTTTACGGCTAAAAAGTGACAAGCTGGTTGTAAAAGTACGGATTTATGAAATCTCAAGTTTTTCAGCTATCTCTTCCCGGTGTGAATTAATGGTTTGCGTATAGCTGACAAATTTGGATTTATCCCAAATTTCCACCCTGTCTACGGCTCCGGCGATAATGCAAGCGGTTTTGAGGCCGGCAAACCCGCGCAGATAGTCCGGAACCAAGATCCGCCCCAGAGAATCAATCTCTACCTCTGTGGCGCCGTAGGACAGGCTGCGCGTAAAACTACGGGCAGTCTGTTTGGTTAAGGGTAATTGGGATAACTTGGTAATGAGCGAATCCCAGACGGCCTGGGGATATAAAAATAAACAGCCGTCTAGTCCCTGGGACAGGACGGCCCCATCGGCCAATTGAGAACGGAATTTGCTGGGGACGGAGAGGCGGCCTTTGGCTTCGAGAGAATGTTCATATTGTCCGATAAACATGTCATTGTTTTACCACTTTTTACCACTTCCTACCACTATGACCCCATTTTCACACGGTGTCAAGACTAATAAAAGCCGAAGCCTTGTGCGTTAAAGTTTCGCGGAGGAGCCGGGGGTGACGGTGAAGGGATACGTAGAAGTAAAGATGGACCGGCCGGAGACGTCGCGCAGGGTGAGCTCCATCACCGCATTGGCAATTTTTTCGTGATAGGTGAATTTGCCGGAGGATTCGGAACCTAATAGCTGTTTTTGAGAAAATGTCGTTTTGCCAGTAATGCTGGCCGTGGAATTGACACCGGTCTGAAGTTTACTGCCTTTGACGGAAGCGTCATAGATGAGATTGTATTCCAATTGGTCGGCATAGAGATTAGATAAGGAGACGGTGACGTAATGGCCATCGGAGCTGAATTTAAGTTCAATTTGAGGTTGCTTGTTTGCCGTGAGCTGGACAGCTACTTCGAGGGTGGGAGTTGGGGTGGGTAAGGGAGAATTGGGTTGGCCTTTGAAATACAAAAGCACCCCGGCACTAAGTCCCAAGGTTCCTATCGCACCTACAATGGGCAGCCACTTGTTCACAAGTTCACTTTAACTTTTCTGGGAAATAACTGTCAAGTTCAGAAACTGCCACGCGCACTTGTTGGGCGGTGTCCCGGTCGCGCACGGTGACAGTATCATCTTTCAAAGTCTGATAATCGATAGTTACACACCAGGGAGTACCGATTTCGTCCTGGGCGTAATATCTTTTGCCGATGTTGCCGCGGTCATCCCATGTAGTAACTGTAACTGGTTTCAGTAACTGGTAAACTTCCCGGGCTTTTTTAACGATGTTCTCCTTATTGGCCACCAGCGGAAAAACGGCAACTTTATATGGAGCGAGTTTGGGATGAAGTTTAAGAATAACTCTCTTTTCGTCTTCATGATAGGCAGAAAGCATAACGGCTAAAAATGTTCTATCTACTCCCCAAGTTGGTTCTATGACATGGGGCATTATACCTGCGTATGATAAATCTTGCCCTGAAAACTCTTGCTGCCTCTTCAAGTCATAATCGGTGCGATAAGCCAAGCCGTATAGTTCTTTTTGTCCAAAGGGATACTCAAACTCAAAGTCTATAGTTCTTTGGGAATAATGCGCTCTTTCCCCGTCAGGAATTTCGTGTTCGTGAATTTTGGTTTTATCGATACCCATTAATTCAAACCAATTCCACATTTCTTTCCGCCACATCTCAAACGCTTCTTTCCAATCTTTTTCGTGAACGAAGTACTCAATCTCCATCATTTCAAACTCGCGCAATCTAAACAAAAAGTTTCCCGTAGTAATTTCGTTCCTGAAAGCTTTTCCCATTTGAGCTATACCAAATGGCAACTTTTTTGGGTTAGAGGAAAGAACATTTTTGAAATCCACAAACATGGCCTGGGCGGTTTCGGGGCGCAGATAAGCTGCGTGGGCGGAATCTTCTGCTGGGCCGAGGAAAGTTTTTAACATGAGATTGAAATTTTTTACCGGACTCCAGTCTTTTTTACCGCAATCGGAGCAGACATCTTTAATGTCAATTTGGTCGGCCCGAAAGCGGTTGTGGCAAGACTTACATTCGACTAATGGATCGGAAAACCCTTCTATGTGACCCGAGGCTTCCCAAACTTTGGGGTTCATGATTATGGTGGCATCCAAACCCACAACGTCATCCCGGCTTTCCACAAAAGTTTTCCACCACAGATCCTTGATATTTTTTTTGAGTTGGGCGCCAACCGGGCCAAAATCCCAAGAGTTAGCCATCCCGCCATAAATTTCACTTCCGGGAAATACAAATCCCCTTCTCTTGCACAGGCTGACGATTTTTTCCATCAGATCCATGACTTTAAGTTTACTACAAAAACTCCATCTCACATAATATTTGTCATTCATCACGACCGTTGAATTTAACAAATATCATAGTTCAAACCATCCTTTTAAATCTTCGGCGTTTTCCAACTCTTTCATCACCCCAATTTTTACCTCGTGAGGAACGTCCAATACCTCGCGTAAGTATTTGACTTCAGAACTTACATCAAATGGGCCAACCCATACACTTTCCTGCATTTGTTTGAGTCCCAGTTTCTTTAAATATTTCCGTAGCATGTCTCTTTTCTTCCTATTGACCTCTTCTATGTCAAAAAATACCAGTCGCCATAATCCGTCCCATTTATCTTTTTTGGGTTTAAATTCTTCCAGTCTGAATTTTAATATCTCGTTCTTTCCTTTATTAGTAATTTTTATTATCCAACCATCGGAAGTTTCTTCTTTTTGCACATGTCCCTTACGGATTAATCTGCTGGCCACTCTTTTTATTTCAGATGGAAAATAATCCTCCAGACTCAAGATCCGAGGTGAGTACAATTGTCTATATGTTCCTTTCCTGGTCAGAGGTAAAAAGATTTCTCCAGCGTCGTTTATCAACTTTAGAATTCCTCCAACAGTTACTTTTCTTTTATTCACTGATTTATTATTTTCTTTTCATTATTATTTGTCAAATTTCACGACCGTTGTATTTAACAAATAATTATTATCTTAGTTTTTCTAGGAGCTTGGAGGAATTGAGGGGGCGGTTGATTAGCCCTTCGATAAATTGATCAATCTCTCCAATGAATTCCTTGGTCCTTGGCCAGTAGCCCAGTTCCACCAAAATTTTTAGTTTTAAGTTTTTAATTTTTAATTCCCAATCTGAACCGAGACTGGAGATTTGGGATAAGGCTAAAGAAAGAATTTCAAAGATTTCCGGGTGAGGCTGATGGTCTGGAGTAAGTTTGTCCACTACTTCCGCCAACTGATAAGCCAGGTTAACCCGGCCCAGATACTGGCGCCAGGCAGGAAACGAAGCCAGGATTTGCACCTCGGCCAGGGTATCTAAACCCCCCTTTCCCTTGATGAAAGAGGACTTAATCACATTGAATAACTCCAGGGATCCGGCCCGCTTGGAGTTGGGTTTGCGCAATCCCCGGGCAATGGCGGTCACTTTGCCATGACGTTGGGTATAGAGGGTGATCAGCTTATCCGCTTCGCCCAGGTTTGACCTTTTGAGGACAATGCCAAGGTCAGAATACGAATTCATGATCGGCGGTCAGCAGAAATTCAGGATACGCTTTGTCGTTGACTTTGAAAGTGTAATTGAAGTTTTTGGCTCCCCCCTGTTTTTGCACGAGTAGTTTGTAGGGAGACTTGATCTTTATGGGCAGTTTATATTTGAGAGTAATGGTGCGGACGTTGAGCGGAGTGACCGTAAAGAATCCCTCAAAGACGGTCTTGCCCAAATCCTCGGAAGTTTTTTGGCCGGTTTCAAAGCCTTTAGCTTCCAAAAGCTGGCTGCCTTGGGGCACATAGACCCGCAGCCAATCACGGAACACGCCGTTGAGCTTGAGATTGGTGCCCTTTTCCACGAAATATTGCTGGGGGTTTTTATATGTTAAGGTCAGGATTTTGGTAACTGTCCCGTCACCGGCCACATCGATTTTTTGATCGGCAGCGTAAGTCACCCAAGCGTTGGTTTTAGCCCCGGCGAAATTAGTGTCCACCACCATTAAATAATCCTCACTGTACTCCCGAACCCGCCCGGCTAGATTAAAACTTTCGACGGCGCGCTGAATGTCGGGATTGATAAAGTAAAACTGGACATGCTTGCCATTAATGGCGTCCAGAGCGGTGTTGAATAATTCAGACATTTTTTTCTTGGGCTGGGCAAAAACGTTGGTCATAACCGAGTGCATCATGGGACCAATAAAAGACTTGCGGTCTCCATAGTTCCGGGGTTGAAAAACGATTTTTCCGGAGACCGAATCCCAGACTACCGGGCCCTCTATATCTGCAAATTTTTCCAGTTCATAAAAAACCTGGGGGCAGTTGCAGCGTTTGTCGATTTCGGCGCTGTAGTTGCCAAAACCGGAAACGCCGATGGGGCCGGTGACTTTGAGCAGGTCTACCAGCAATTGGGTATCCACGGCAATAATACCGTCAACGGCGGGAGATTTGGTGAGCAGGTAATTGGGGTAAAAAGTATCCATGGAAACTTTGAAATCAGGGGACAGGTTTTGGTCGCGCAGATACCAGTAAGGAACGTTGGGCAGATATTTTTTGATGGGCTCGGGGGCGGGCAGTTTCTTGGGGAATTTATCATCCAGAGTATAAATATCGTTGGACTGAACGATGTTAATTTTACCTTTACTGACTTCAATCACCGCATAGGCGGTCATGAAGCCGCCGGTGGGGCGGAGCTCGGCGTCATTTTGAAAGAGAACCAAATATTTACGGGGATTATCTTTACCCAAAATATAAGGGGCAGATTCTAAAAGCGGTTTGGCGTCGTTGACCAGGCTGGCGGCTTGATCGATGAGAGCTATTCCAGACGTCAATTGGGAGCTGTATTTGGGATAACGGGACGGTTTAATTTTGTCCGCTTCAGACCGGGCCACGGCCAGTTTCTCCCCAATTTGCGTTAGCCGGGGCCGGACTTTATCCAAGGTCTCAACTACGAAATTAACTCTGTCTTGAGCGGTTTTCATACCATCGCCTGACGTAGCCAGTCCTTTGAGGCCAACTAAATCAGCGTAAGGGGCAATGGCTGCGACGGTAATTTTAGCGGCGTCTAAAATTTCGGAACCTGCTTTCAGGCCGTGCTGACCGTCGGCGTAGTATAAGCTAGCAATGGGAACGATTCTAAGCCAAGATAGTTGTGAATAATCTTTGGAGAGTTGGGCCAGATCTTTTTCGACTACATCCAATTGTGAATCAATGGCTTTGAGGTCTTGGGCTTTGGCTGCAGCCACTACACTAGCACCGGAAGCTTTTAACCGGTCAACCGAGGTCAGAAGTTTTTTGACTTGAGGGACAAGCAAAACTGCCAGCATGGCTGTTAATCCCAAGAGAACTGCCAGGACGATCAAAATAATTTTGAGAACCGGAGGAAAGCGGCGGATTTGAATTTCGAGGGGATGGACTAAAGTTTCTTCGGGCATAGCAGGATCTTACAGGGCCCCCTTGCCGGACAACATCACAAAAGGGGTTTTTAACAGTATCTTTAAATCATACCATAGGTTCATGTTCTCGGCGTAGTGCGAATCCATCTCGATGCGTTTGTCAAAATTAATGTCGCTTCTTCCGGAAACCTGCCAGATACCGGTGACGCCGGGACGGACGGATAAGGCCTTTTTCACCAGGTCTTGGGTTTGAGGATATTTTGCCTGTTGTTCTTCCAACTCGTCCGAATAATACGGCCGGGGCCCAATCAGGCTCATCTCTCCTTTGAGAATATTAATAAATTGGGGCACTTCGTCTAAGGAATATTTGCGGATGAATTTACCCACTTTTGTTACCCGGGGATCGTCGTAGAGTTTAAAACTGCTTTTTTTGTATTTTTCCAAAAGACCCGGGTTAGATTTGAGATATTTAACCGCGTCAGGAATCATGGATCTAAATTTATAGGTGTGAAAGAGTCTGCCGTTCTTACCCACTCTATTGGGAGTATCGGCAAAAATCGGGCCATCCGGAGATTCCAATTTGATGGCCAGAGCAACTAGGAGGCTTACGGGGAAGAAGACGATTCCCAAAAAGAGGGCCAAAAAAATATCCATGATGCGTTTGAGACGTTCGTACTTCATGAATTACAAGTATTTTAGCAGTTTTTGCTCCTTAAGTATTTGATGCAGCTGTTTGACGGCCTGGGCGTTGTCTTTGGGGCAAATGAGGATAGCGTCCGGCGTATCTACAACTACCATATCCGAAAGCCCGACCAATGTGATGAGCTGTTTGTCTAAAATAAATAGATTGTTTTGGGAATTGAGGCCGACTAACTCGCCTCTCCCCCGGCTGCCCGCGACAGCGTTGCCGGCGGCGTCTTGGGGCAGGTTTTGCCAAACCACGTTCCAATCTCCCACATCTGACCAGTTAAAATGTCCGGTGATACAAACAAAATTGGTGACCTTTTCCGAAACCGCATAATCTACCGAAATACTGGGAGCCATTTGAAAAGCCAGTTGAATTATCTCTTTTTCTTTGTCGGTACCAATGCTATTTATGATTCTGGGGAAAAAAGAATAAGTTTTGGGAGCGTGTTTTTTGAGGAGATCCAGATATAACTTGGCTTTCCAGACATACAGGTTAGCATTCCATAAATAATTTCCGGAGGCTGTGAATTTTTTAGCCAGATCGAGGGGGGGTTTCTCAACAAATTTGAGGCCTACATGACCTTTAAATTTGATGTGACCCATGCCGGTATGGGGAAACTTGGGCTTAATACCGACGGTGACGAATTTATTTTGGTCTGCAAATTCAACAGCGGTTAGAATATCTTTAACAAAACCGGAGACGGGTGAAATTAGATGGTCGGAGGCTAAATTAATAATTATGGCTTCAGGGTTCTGGTGATAAATATAGGCGGCCCCGAGGCCGTGGGCAATAGCGGTATCTTTACGTTGAGGTTCGGCAATGATGTTCTCGTTCTTTATTCTGGGACACTGTTTTTTTATTTCAGAGACATATTTCGCGGAAGTGGAGACGTATATCCGGTCTGGAGGAGCTAGCTCGACGGCCCGCCCGACCGTCAGCTGCAGTAAAGATTTGCCGTCAAAAAGCTTGATAAATTGTTTAGGAGAATTTTCGCGGGAAAGGGGCCACAGCCGGGTGCCGCCGCCGCCGGCCAGAATAAGCACGTACAAGTGCTCTCTCAAATTCTCTTTTGAATCTGTCTTTGGCAAATTTTTGGGCATGGGATTTAATAAACTCCCGGTCAAATTGAGTAGGGTCAAAGTTAAGAATAGCATTTTTAAGATCTAACACGCTATCAAGCAGCAAACCTGTCTGCCCGTGAATCACCGTCTCACTGGCCCCGCCGCGGTTTAAGGCGATAACCGGGGTGCCGGCAGCCTGGGCTTCGACCGGCACCAGGCCAAAATCCTCCTCGTGAATAAACAAAACCGCCCGCGCATGCTGATAATAGACAAGCAATTCGGTTTCAGCCACTTGCCCAAGAAAGCGAATGTTGGGAGCGGCCATGGCTTTGAGTTTTGATTCAAGTGATCCTGTCCCGATAATAGCCAACGGCAATTTCAGATCATTAAAAGTTTCAACTAAGAGCTGGGCTTGTTTGTAAGCCACTAATCTGCCCACATACAAGAAGAAGTTGTTAGTTATTAGTTCATGGTTCATAGTAATTGGTTGACTAAAAAGTTCGACGTCTACGGGTGGGTATACTACTTGCGAATCCAGGCGGTAATATTTTTTGATCCGCGATTGGACTGTTTTTGAAATAGCGACATATGCGTCGGGGCGGCGGGAAGCGATTAAATCCCAGGACTTTAAATAATTAAACAATGGAGTGGTTAATACTTTCCCCACTACTCCCAACTCATTACGGTACGACTCACTATGACTCCATAAGTAACGGGTGGGAGTGAGACAATAACATAGATGAAAGGTTCCGGGTTTGGTAATAATTCCCTTAGCATCGGCAGAAGTGACAGAAATAACTATGTCATAATCGTCAAATTTCAGAGTTTCAAAGGCGATGAGGGTAAGCCAGGGGTAGAGTTCATGATTGGATTTGGCAAAAGGAAATTTTTGTAAGAAAGTAGGAATAACTTGAGAAAAAACTTTAGCCCATCCTGCAGTTGCGGGGTTATAGACGGCGGTGTAGAGGGGAGCGCCGGGAAACATTTCATGAAGAGCCAATAGTACTCTCTCCGCCCCGCCCCACTTATTCACCCGGTCGTAAACTAACGCGATGCGGCTTGGTAAATCTCCCATGTTTGGGCGGCCATAGTGGCCCAGGAGTATTTTTTAACTTGCATTTGGCCTTTAGCAATTAGCATTTCGCGCAGTTTTTTGTCGATGAGCAGGCTTTGAATTTTATCGGCCAGATCTACGGGATCGTGAGGACTAAAAAACAAAGCCGCGTCTCCGTAAATTTCCGGCAAACAGGAGGCCCGGGCGGCAATGACCGGTAAACCCACCGCCATAGCTTCCAGGCCCGGCAAACCGAATCCTTCTATTAATGAGGGGAAAGTGAAAGCTGCAGCCTGCTGATAAAGACCTACCAGCTGTTCATCACTTAGTTGACCTAAGTAAAACACCCGGGGCGAAGTGGGAAGGCGGTCGGCAAAAACCGAGCGGGCGCAGACGATGGCCAGGTTTACTTTAGCTAGTTCTACGGCTCGGATAAGAACCAGAATGTTTTTGTGAGGATACAAATTTCCCGTATAAACCACAAACGGCCTTGGGATACTCTTGAAAGGAGTCTCCTTTAAAGAGTCACCCAAAAATGTTTGAGCTACTCCTTCGTAGATGACAGAGATTTCGGCTGGATTTAGACCGTATTTTTTGATTAAGATGTCCCGCCAGTATTTGGCCGGGACAATAATATGGCTGGCCCGGTGCACGGCCAGCCAGACAATAATTAAATATCCAAAATACTTTAGCCAGTAAAGAAGGGGATGGCGGGTGGTGGTGTCATGGCCTTTGGAAATGTGTTTAATTAAATCGTGAATGGTAACGACCATTCTGCCGGGCCAAAGGACGAGAATCGTAAAGTGGGGAACGTGCAGTAAATCTGGCCTGATAAAAGACAGAATCCACAGCATTTCCAGCTGGGCTAAGAAAGAGTAGGGGTGAAAACGGGCGTAATATTTGGTAAATTTGGCCAACTTGGGCTCGTTTTTCAGATCGGGCGGAACGATAAGTATTACTTCGCCAGGTAAATTATCAATAAGATTCTCTACATAGCGGCCTATTCCGGTGTGCCTAATTCCCCACAACCTGGCGTCAATACAAATAATCCGACCCATGCTTAAATTATACCTCACCCTCCACTGCGGCGGATCCCCCTCTCCTAAATTAGGAGAGGGCTGGGGTGAGGTACTTAAAAATAAGCTCCCATCGTTCTAAAAATCTCAAGAACTTTGATACCCAGGTAAACAGCCCAGTTTACAAAGAAGGGGTATTTTGCGGCCAGGTGTTTGCTGTAGAAAAGACGCATGGCGTCTGTCGAGTTGACAGCCCAACAGCGGCGGCCGGCTGGGATAGCCCGGACAGATGAGCCCTTGAAATGAGTAGTTTTGACGTCCGGAATATACATCACTTTCCAGCCTTTTTCTTTTAATTTGTAACAAAAATCGATGTCTTCGCCGTTAAATTTATAATCCTCGTCCAGCCAACTAACCTGATCGCCGGCAGTTCTTCTGATCATGGCAAAGGCGCCAACGAGAGCGTCGATTTCATGAATAGCGTTTGGAACGTGGGTTGAGGAATATTTAGAAAGGTGACGCAGACCGATCAGGTGTAAAAAAGAACCGATGGGATCGGGAAAATGGCGATGGCAGGAATAATCGAGAGAACCGTCTGGGAGTTCTACCCGGCAGGTAGCCGCGCCAACTTTAGGATGAGATTGCATATATTTGAGAACGGTTTCTATAGTGTTGGGGTAAACGATAGTATCGGGGTTTAATAAAAGAATATATTGGCCGACAGATTTTTTAATGCCAACGTTGTTGCCAGCAGCAAAACCTAAGTTTTTGTCGTTTTGCGCGACCGCGACAAATGGAAAATGGTGTTTAACCGCGGTGCCAGAGTCATCGCTTGAGGCGTTGTCCACAACGATGACTTCCCAATCCAGATGTTTTGGGATAGAAGCTAAACAGTCAAGAAGCAGTTTCTTGACGTTGTAGCTAAGAATGATGATGGACAAGGTCTTCATATATGCTTTCCAGCTTTTGGGCAATCGGCTCCCAGGAGAATTTGGTATCCACTAGGTGTCTGGCTTTATTGGCGATCTGGGTATACATCTTTTTATTCTGTAAAACCTGGATGGATTTATTGGCAATGTCTTCCGGGGTGGTGCCGATAATAATTGATCCGCCGTCAACCGCTCCATATCCTTCGGCCCCAACCGGGGTGGTGACAACCGGGATCATGGCTGCCATAGCTGCCAGTATTTTCAGCCTGGTGCCGCCCGGGGCATACATGGGAGCCACAAACAGACCGGAGTCAAGATAGGCGTTGACCACTCCCTGCGTGTCGGAATCCTTGAGTTCCAGAATTTCCACTCCTGAAGTTTTGAGGGCTTTGACTTCAGAAGTAGGGAATTGGCCGGCGATGATCAGCCTGGCGGTGGGGATAGCTTTTTTAATCAGAGGAAAAACCTTTTTGGCCAGCAGTTCTGCCGCTTCCCAATTTTGAATCCATTTATAATTACCCATATATAAAATGCGGTGATTATAATGAGGTTTTTTGGGCAAATTGCTGACATCCTCCCCTACTCCATTAGGCACTACGTCGACTCTTAAGCCCGGGATTATCTTTTGGATAACTTTGGCGTCTTCGGCGGAAACCGTAACTACCCGGCTGACTCTCCTCCAAAAGTATTGTTCCCAAAAACGCATTTTGGCTACGTCGATCCACATAAACGGCCTGAACCACAAGCGCTTGTCGGTGTTGGCCTGGTGGCCAAATATCCGGGACATGATAGTCTGCTCGACCAAAATAATGGGCAGGTTATGAGGAGGGAGGTACGGCAGGGTATATGACATTTCCGCGTGAATTAAATCGTATTGGCCGCTTTGCAGCTCTTCCTGGAGGACCTGTTTAATTTGGGGAGAATAATAAATGGAGACGAGAAAAGGATAGGGAGAAAAACCGGTGCGCAAGATATTTGCCAGAGTCCAAGTCTTTCCCCGTTCAATAACTATGACTTTACGGCAAAATTGTTTCATATGACTGATTTGGTCTTGAGTATTATGCTGGCGGGAAAAACAAACTAAAGTAATGGTGTGCTTTCTAGACAACAACTTAATGAGTTTGTAGGAACGGACTTGACCGCCCTCTGACGGAGGGTAAGGCAAATACGGCAGGAGCATCAGGATCTTCATGGGCGGATCGGCTCAACGAGCTGAATGATGACATATTCGGGAGTCTGCGCAAGAACTGTATATTTTTTCATAATGGCATTGGTTTGATCATCATAATTGACCGAAACATAATACTGGGCGCCGAAGCGGTCGCGCAAATCCTTGATGGGTAAGGACAAATTAGGAAATCCCCGGCGGTTGGTCTGGTACAGGAAAGCGGTGTCTCCGTTGTAAGGGGCGACGACGATGGCATTTTTGGGCAAAAGTTTATCCGCGGCCAGGCCGGCGCGGACGATGGGCCAATTGTTAACCTGATAATCCCCTTTGATGTCATACCAAGCCAAGCCGAGCATCAGCAGGACGCAGAAAGCCATGACGGCTTTTTTGGCCAGGGTGGTACTGAAGTGAATTGCCCCCAGGGCCACCAAAACGGAAACTATAGGAATAAGAGGGAGTTGGTAATAATCATGCTGGATGTTGCCGGTGGCAAAAACGATTAAGTACAGCAGAGCCCCGGCGGCCCAGGTGAGCCAATAGGAATTGGCCTGAAAAAGCCCCAGTAAGAAGGGAAAAATCCCCCACTGACCCAGAATCATATCCCCCAGCCTCTCGCCAAACAGCCATCTAAACCAGGCGGGGCGGAAGCGGATGCCATTGCCGTTTAACAGCCACAGGCTGGCGGGAATGCCCTCGGGAGAACGGTGCTCCCAAATGCGCCACAGGCCAAAGGGTAAAAGCAGGCTGGCAAAAAGCCAAAAGTCTTTGAGCAAGGGCAAGAGGAAAAAAATGGCGGTGGGTTTAACCAGGACGGCCAGAGAACCAAAGATCCAAGTCAGCAAGCGCGAAGAAGGTTGGGCTAAAAGAGCCGCCAAAACCAAGGTGACCATCAGAGGATCTGGTAAGATAACGCGGGTAAAATAAATGTTGTAGGGCAGAAAGAGAAAGATGGCCGTAGTTAGCCAGGCCACCTCCGAGGTGGAATGGCGGCGAGCCAAAAAGAAAAGGAGAGCGGCGGAGACGAGCGTGGCCAGAATAGAGGTCAAACGACCCACTAGTTCTAGAGAATAGAAATTAGATAATAGAGAATAGAGGAAATAATGGATTAGATTAAAGAGGGGGAATTCGGTGAAACGGTAACCGTTGGGGTTAAATAGACCACGGCCGGAGACGTCGGAAAAATCATCGTAACGGGGAGTGAGAACGTCTACGCCGTTTTTCACCCAGTTGCGGGTGACGGCGGAGGTATCTGCCTGGCGCCAGGACTGCCAATCGGCAATGGGGTTGGTGATTTTGTAAAGGCGGACTACAAACCCCAAGACCAGGAGCAAGCCAAGGAAAAGATATTGAAAACGGCGGATCATACCAATATTTTGGCCTTTTCAGCTACTCCAAGCAAGGTCCAGGCAATAACGGCAATTTTTGAAGCTTCAAAAACATCGATAAAAGCGGCGTTAAGCAGCAGGCCCACCAATCCCAGAGTTACGGCGACGATAAAGGCCTCCGGGGGAGAATTGGGAGCGCGCAAATAAGGCCGGGCGGACTTAAAGATGCGCAGCATGATCAGACCGAAGGCCAAAAATCCCAACAGGCCAGTTTCGGCCAGCAGGCGCAGATAATCGTTGTCCACCGCCAGGCCGACGGAAGAAAAACCGGTGCCCAAAACCGGGTTTTGATAAAAAGCCCGCAGGGCCCGGGGCCATTCGGCCTGGAGGCGGATATTGAATGAGCGGTCTTCGGGAACAGCCGGGGGTTTGAGAGCATCGGGCACTTCTTCGTCAGCCGCTGTCTCGGCGGCATAGACGTGGTTGATTAAAAGCTCGCGGTACCGGCCCAGCAGCTGGGGAGAGATCAAAATGCTGAAAATGGCTAAGGCCATCAGGGGTATGAGCCAAAGCCTCTTATGAATGAGCAGCAAAAAGAGGGCGGCGGTGACGTAAAAAGCGGCGAAGGTGACCCGGGAAGCGGACAGAAGCATGGTCCAATAAGCCAAAGAACCAATGCCCACTAAAACCCATTTGTGTCGAATCCGGGGCAGGGTCAGCAGGGCGATGACCAGAAACAAGGGAAAAATGGAAAAGGCGGCCAGGTCGTAATGACCGGCAAAAGTAGAATTAATGCGGGCCCCTTCTCCCAAGGTCAGGGCCAGGCCTTTGGCAAATTCACTATTGGTGGTGGAGATGACCGGCCAGCCCAAAAATTGCTGACCCAGACCAAAAATAGACACCAGCAGAGAAATTATCAGAAAAGTGCGGATGAGAAAATGCAATTGATCCCGGTTTTGCAGGAAGTGGAAACCCACGGCAAAAAGAGCCATGTATTCTACCCGGCGGAGGGCGTGCAGAAAGCCCAGATTAAGACCAGCCGTTTTGGTAACAAAAACGGCGGAAAAAACGGAGACGAAACCTACCGCCAGATATAGGAGAATCGAGCGGTGGACAGGCAGGTATTTTTGACGCATAGCGGTCAGTCCCCAAAAGGCAATGGCCGCGGCGATGACAAAATCTTCCAGGCGGACGGCCACGAAAGTGCCGGATACTCCCAACAGGGGAAACTTAGGGTAAAGGGCTGCAAAAATTAATATTAAAGCTAATAAGTATTTAGACATGGGAATATTCTTTAACCAGCCACAGGAATAACAGGCTAGACAGGGCCAGGACAGTCAGACGGGAGATGGGATGAGAGGGCAGATAACGGATAGTGACTTTGTTCAGGTAATGAACACCGTTGATATTGATCTGTTCGGTAGGCTTGGTGGGCACGAAGGCATTAATATACAACGACTCCCGCCCGGGATGGACTATCTGCTCCAAAAAACTGCTTCTGGTCTGGTCACGGATGACAGAATAAGCGTCTTCAGGAGGCAGATTTAAACGGTATTGGATGGGGCCGCGGAAGGCCCGGTCGTAATAATCCATTATTTCCGGACGGGCAAGATTGGTGTAATAAGCCTGACGGTAAACGCTTTCGGTGTCTGCCGGTTCATTTGATTGAAGTGAGCCGGGAGGCACGTCAGGAAATTTGGGAGAAGGCAACATCAAATAAATGCCTATAAGTATAGCTATAATTATCTTCATTGAAATAGTCTGGCCCGTCCTAGTCGATACTTTAAATTTTTATTACTTCTCTCCCCTATTATCTTAGCGGGGACGCCGCCGACAACGTTAAAATCCGGTACATCTTTGGTGACTACGGCTCCAGCCGCAACTGCGGCTCCGCGGCCTATTTTAACTCCCGGCAAAATAATGGCCCGGGGGCCGATAAAGACATAGTCACTGATTTCCACCGGGGCAACAGTGGCCATAAAGTCTTCTGCGGTCAAATCATGTTCAGAGTTGTAAATCATGACTTCGGAAGCGATATCCACGTGACTGCCGATTTTCAGTTTGGCCCGTCCGTCAAGAAAAGCGTGATCTCCGACTATGGTGCCCTCCCCAATCTCGATATTAGCTGGGTTATAAAACCTGGCCCACATGTGAATTGTGCCTTTTAATTTCATCCCACAGAGTTGGTAGGCAAATTTGCGGAAAAGATGCGAGGGAACCAGGCCTACCAGATAAAGCAAGTACAGCTCGAGGTCCAGGAAAATATTGAAGATTCTGGCGATCCCCTTGTGTAAAACTTGTAGGATAGTTAACGGTCTGCCGTTGCGGTCTCTAAACATGTTAGGGTGAGTTGGGCGCATTTGGCCCAGCTGAATAATTTTACTCTCTTTAGGCCTGCGTGCACAAATTCTTCCCGTTTTGGTCCGATGGCCGTTTTTATTCCATCCGCGATACTGGCCGGAGAATAAGGATCGACATAGATTCCGGCATTGCCGGCAACTTCCGGTAGGCTAGCCACTTGGGAAATAACGACAGGTGTACCACAAGCCATGGCTTCCAATACCGGAATGCCAAATCCTTCATGAAAACTAGGCAGGACATAGGCGCTAGCTTCCTGCATGAGAGTCACTTTAGCGGCTTCGTCCACGAAGCCGGTAAATTTAACCCTGTCCTCCAGACCCAGCCGTTTAACTAAAGCAAATATTTGGCCGTACAGCCAGGCCTTTTTGCCGGCGATGACCAGTTTAGTGCTAAGTGCTAAGTGCTGAGTACCAAGTTGATGGAAAGCGCGAATGAGGCCCTCCACATTTTTGCTCGGTTTGAGACTGCTTAAAAATAGTATATAAGGCTTAGGGGGCTTGTGAGCTAGCTTAAAGAGCTTGGTGTTGTAACCCAGAAGAGTAACTATGATGTCTTTTGGATTACGGTGATAATTCTTGATAATATCCTGCTTTGTGTATTGGGAAATGGCGATTATTTTGGCGGCGTTCTTGACGGAGTATCCGGTCCAGCTCTTTAATTGATTAAAGTCTTTGGGAGTAAATTGTTCCGGAGTCCGCAGGAATCCCAAATCCATAATGGCCACGACCGTGGGGATGGGTGAAAAACGTGGTGCGTAGTGGGTCATGCTGAAGAAGACATCGGGGCGGGGTTGGTGGAAAAATAGATCAAACGGCAATCTGGTTTGGGTCCAAAATAAGGGAGCCGGAATGACCCGGTATTTCCAATCCCACCTTTCAGGTGGGAGCGTTTTCCGAGGCGGAGTTTTCAGATAAATTACAAACTTATGTTCTGTTTGCAAATTGCTAATCGCCCATAGCAAATTAAAAGCATACTCATTTATGCCCACTAAGTTGGGGGTTAAATTGGCCTCGTTGGCATCAATTCCGATGAGCATTGACAATTAAGTAGGCTGGTATATAATAGCAATTAATCACGCCCCTGGGGAAACCTGGGGGACATTTTTTTCATGAACGTCTTCGATTTAGAATTGTTATCGGTTCCGTAATAGAATCTGATTTCCTCTACTGTTTTATATGACTTAAGGTGATGGTAGAGTTTGGCTGGATCTACTTCCGTCTTCAATGACTGACGCCACCCATACACATTGGCCCAGTCGATAAATACGCAGGTTTTGCCTTTTAACAATAATTTGAATTTTTTACTCATACGAGGGACTTATACACCTGTAAAGTCTGTTGGGCCGTGGTCTCCCAACTAAATTTGGCCAGCTGTTGGGTGCCGGCGGCGATTAACCGGTCCCGATCTTTAATGGCCTGGGTTATACCCGTTGCTATGGATTCGACAGACAGAGGATCAAAATAGACAGCGGCGTCACCGCCTACTTCGGGCAGACTAGATGTATTTGAACAAGCCACCGGGACTTGATAATAAAACGCTTCCAAGATGGGCAGGCCAAAACCTTCATAAAGGCTGGGGTAAATAAAAGCCGAAGCACCGGCTAAATAATTAACCAGGTCCTGATCCGAAACGTAGCCCAATTCTGAACCCTCGCCCGCGATAATTAATTTTTGCCCTAACTTAGCACAGGCGGCTTTAAGCCGATCGGTGTTTTTGCGACCCTGGCGGGCGCCGATAGCAAGAACGTAATTGACATTTTTGGTAATTTGGGGCTTGAGAGATAAATATTTACTGGGCAGAGCCTCATAAATGACGGAAATTTTAGAAGACGGCACGGAAAATAAACGTTGAAGATCGGCCGCGGTGGAATTGGAAACGCAGGTTATTTTATCGCACTCTTTAACGACCCATTTCATGCGGGCCGTGTGCACGGCCATAATTTGGGGATCTGTTTCAGCCGGATATAAGAATGGGGACAGATCGTGAACTGTGGTCACCTTTTTAGCCCGAGAGGGGCCTTGGGTCCAATCCGACGAATGATAAATATCGAGAGGACCGGTAAAAGTCTCAACATTTATAACGTGCAAGTGGTTCCAAAGGTAATGCATCAAGGTCGGGGGAAACGGCAAGGTTACTCCTTTAAGGACTAACCTTTTTAGTTCAGAGAAGCGGCGCAGGGAAAAGCCAAAGGGAACTAGAACATCCGACGGCAGGTGCTGGACCAAATTAATCACGTAATCCGAAACCCCGGTGCCGTAAACAACAGATGAAACGTCAATTCCTACGCGCATAAATAGTTACACTCCCCTGCCGGTACACCGGCAGGTAATGCGACTGCACATATTCTACCAGGTAAGAAGCATAATCGCGTAAATATTGGCCATCAATCCGGTTTTGGTCGTCATAGACAACCAAACTCGGCGGGTCGGTTTTTAGGGAGTCTAAAACCCGCCGGCCGGCGATTTTCAGAAACCAGGGAAATTGAAATACAAAAATATTTCCCGGGGGGAGAGTGCCGGTCAGCGCATAAAGATGGGGCTGAACGCCCAGAAGAAATATTTTGTCGGAATCTGAAACCCGGTTTTTAATCGCGCTTACCAGCCGGTCGGTGTCCTTATCAAAAAAGAGAACCGCCGGATATTTGGGGGCCCGAATATAAAATACGCCAAACAGCAAAATGCTTAAAACGAAAAGGCCGGCCGCCAAGTTCCGACTTCGGGAAAATAATTTGGAAAAGGCGATAGCCAAAAAAGGTATGGCCGGTTGAAGATGTAATAAGTCAAAGCGGGCAACTGCGCCGATCACGGAAAAAATCAGCCAGCCTAGCCCAAGTCTAAATTCCCTATTTTTAAACCAGACGAGTATCAATACTAAAATTGGTATGGCTAGCTTTATTATCTCTGAAAAATTTGGCCCGCCGCGGCCGCCGGCAGCGTAAGTGGTCAGATTAAACTGGACGGTCCAATACCAAAAGTCCTGCAAAATGCCGCGGGAATAAAAATAGGCCAATATAAGAATGGAGGGAAACAGGGCGGCCAATGAAAATTTAACCAGAGCGGCAAATTTCCTGCGCCACAAAAGAATTATTGCGGCAAAAGCCACCAGGGGAATCAGAGTTTGCTTGAAAACGACTCCCATTCCTAAAAATAATCCCGACCAGATCCAAAGCCCGCTGGTGAAAAAGAAAAAAGCCGGCAAGATAAATAGTCCCAAGAAAGTATCCAGCCAGAGATAATTTCCTTCAAAAATCGGCTGCCAGAGAGCGTAGGCCAAAACTGCCAGCCGCGAACGGCTGATTTTGTAAACTAAGGCCGACTGAAGAAGAACTATTAATATCAAAAGCAGTTTAAATGCGGCGGGGTCGGTGAAACCTAAAGTAAAAAAGTTAATGGGAAAAAACATCAACCCCGGAAAGTGCTGGTCCAAAATTTGGGCGTAAGGCAGAAAACCGCGGGCAGTAAGATAGGGATAAACGAAAAGTTCGGGAAAAGGGGAAAACCGCAGAGACCAAAGAATAACGGCGTGAATTAAACTAGCGAGAATATTCATATATAAATCCTACCCCTTCGTAGTTGTAAGTCTTCGTTAATTTGTATCCCTTATCTGCAATTTGCTCTTCGGTTGTGCGCTGGGGATCGGTGAGTCCGGTCAAATATTCCATTAAATAAAACTTATTTTCATTTTCCGGAATTCCGGTTACGACCCTTAAATCGGGACCATACCAATAAAACGGAGCGAACTTATCAAAAAATTTAACCATCACGGTAGTGTTTTGCTGCCGCAAAAATGTAATGGCCTGGCGCCATTGTTCCCGCTGCAGGCGGGGGCGGGTAAAATAAGTATAGTTGCCTACCACGGCGATATAAATAAGCAGAGCGAGAAATAATTTGGGGAAACGGGTACTGGCTTCGGCCAGGAGAATCACCAGGGCCGGCAGAGTAAAAATCAGTCTGAAAGGCTGGGTTTGGGGAATAAAGAAAGACAGAAAAATACTGCCGATAATGGGGACAAACAGCCAGGTGTACAGCAGGCGGCGTTTACCGCGAGCTAAAGCCAATCCGGCCGCAGTTACGACTAGTACAAAAACAATATATACAGCGTAGATATATTTGGGCAGGAGGTTGATCCGGCCGGCCACGAATTTAAATAAGATCAGAGGCAAGGATTTAAGCGGAGAGAGAGTAAGAATACTGCGCCAGCCGGGCAGGTAAGTGTCGATGTTAACGCCGGATTGGAGCTGAACCAGAAATTGCGGCAGCCAAGGCAAGTAAAGCAAAGTGCTAAGTGCTAGGTGCCAGGTGCTAAGTTTAAGATATTTGCGGTCGAAGACGATAACATAGACGAATTGGGCCAAGATAAGAAATATAGAGGAGTAGTGGGTATAGAGAAGAAGAGCATTTATCAAAATTAACGACCGCTTTTTTTTGATAAATGCCAGCATGGACAGAGTCCCCAGCAGAGCCAGCAGAGAATACATCCTGAATTCCTGGGAATAATAGACATGGAAGGGATTAATGGCCAGCAGAAATGCCGAGAGTAAACCCAATACCTCTCCCCTATTACTCCCCTCTCCTGTAACAGGAGAGGGGTTGGGGGTGAGGTATAAAACAAAATAATAAATAACCAAAATATTTATCACTCCAAAAACAACTGGCAGCAAACGCAGCCAAGGTTCGGAGCTGCCAAGTTGCAGCCAGTAATGGGACAAAATATAAAATAAGGGCGGATGAAAGTCGCCTGGGCGGCCGGACCAGATTTGAGATACGGATAAAGAAGAGAGTTGGGCTTGGGAAGCTTCATCCAGCCACAAGCTTTGATCCAGTTTAATTAATCGAAGTCCAAGCCCGAGAACAAGAATTAAGATCAGGAAGAATTTTTCTTTACCCATGTTACGAGATGATAAATAAACATTAAATAGCTTAAGAATAATCCGTGCCAGCCATCCAAAAATCCCCGGTGCCAAATATATCTGCGCAGAAAATCATAAAAAGGGTTTACAACTTCGGTCTCTCTGGAAGAATAATCATTCGTCTTGGTCATAAATTCCTCGACGGATTTATAACTGTGATGAATTTTGCGGCCCCGCAATTGGCCCACCGGTCCATCCGCCACTATTTCCTCGTGCACTTCACCCACCCAACGGCATTTAGTTTTGTCAAAAAGCCAGATATGGGTATCAGCCGCAGGCTCCCAATTTGAATGTAAAATCGCTTTACCGAAAATGATATTTAATCTGGGAATTCGATATGCAACTGCGGCCGCATATTCATAGTTTATAGTTCGTAGTTCATAGACAAGTTCCGGTGACAATTCTTCGTCGGCGTCGAGTGACAGTACCCAATCATATTTGCATTTGGAGGCGGCGTAATTTTTTTGGTCGGCGAAATTGACAAATTTATGGCCGGCATTGGTAATAATAACTACATCGTCAGATGCTTTCCGGGCGCTATCCAGACATTGGGGCAGGATAACTTCTTTATTTAAGGCAATTATGGAAACAGAGATCATGTCTCAACAAGAATTTGTTTTTGGGTATACGCTTTCACTTGTTCTTCAAAAAACGCGTCTATTTCACCCGGGACCACCTCATCCCGCAAGAATTCTATCTCAAATTTCCCCAAATCATCAGTGTATGTTAATTGCTCCAAAAACAACTTCCGGGAAAATTCTCCCCCAAACCGATTCTCGGCCATATCTATCACCGACTCTAACCTTACCCATTTCTCCTTGATTAAAAAGTAAATATCTACATAGTCTCTCCATTGGCCACGACCCCCCAATGTCAAAGCTTTATTGCTAGCCAGATCCCCTAAATCCAGTAAGTCGATTCCGTCCGTCTTAATCGTATCCAGAGAGGGACCATATCCATCATAGTAAAAAGTAACTTTTACATTTTCCCCGACAGTAACGTTTAGTTGCACTTTTGATTCGTATGTCTTTAATACCCCGCCACCAAAAATTGTCTTTAATTTCCGAAACAATCCTTTTTCCAAAGGTTTGTGGGTAAAAATATCAAAGTCGTATGACTTGCGGTGTCCAATCTGTAAGGCAATCGCGGTCCCGCCAGCCAACACTCCCAGGCTTGAAAAACGGCGGAGCTGTTTAAATATTTCCAGCCTATACTTATCCAATGACTCTAGGTGCAAATCGGTCATATTTTTGGAAATCCAGTGCATCTCCAACCCTTAATAATATCTTACTAACAAACTTAAATCCTGCCGGATAGTAGTCTTTTGCCGGATGTTTAACAAACACGTCTTTTACCTGACTCATTCCGTAAGTACTGAACAGCCATTTTATATCTTCCCATCTCCCATAAGCCAATATCTGGTGAATAATATAGTCCTTATCCCGCTGTAAATCTAATTTATCGGTACCAACGCTCCACAACACTGCCTGTAATCTTTTAGGAACCATACCCATATTATGCCACAAAATGGAAACAGAGATCATATTGTTTGGCTATTTTGTCCCAGGAAAACTTGGCGGCCTGGCGGCGCGGTTTATCTCCCCAGTTAGTATTCAAGGCCTTTTCTAGAACCCGGGCGTAAGCAGCCGTGTTTGTGGGATCAACAAATAGGCCGGCGTCCCCTACTATTTCCCGGCGGATAGGATCATCATTGGCTACTACGGGTAGTCCGGAGGCCATAGCTTCTAATAAAACTATGCCAAACGCTTCCCAGGAACTAGTGGGGTAGGTAAAAACGTCGCAGGCTGTATATACTTTGGGCATTTGATCATATGGGAGAGATATTATTTTAAATCTCCCTTTGAGGTGTGTGTTTCCAAGCTTTTGTAACAGGCCCTTTCCTTCCCCATCACCAACTAGAAGAAGCGAACCTGATGACAGCTGCCCCATGGCTTTTATCAGCAGGTCTTGTCTTTTCATCCATGGCCACATGGCCCCAACACACAAGACAATAGGCCGGGGAAGATCTATTTCTAAAGGCTTAGTTTTAAGAGAAAATTTTTCAACATCGACTCCGTTGGGAATTTTGATCAGTCGTTTAAGAAACGGGTTTGCTGCTCTGGCCCAATCACGTTGGAAATTAGACAATGGTACAAACACATCCGGAAAACTCCATAAAGCAATTCTTTCGTCTATTCCGGGACCGCCATGGCCAGAAATGATCATTTTGGCATGATGCCGTGTAGCCCAAAACTTGCTTAATATCCCCTGCCAGCGATTATTGGTGGGGATTATTATTTGGGTATCTGGATCAATTAAGGCCAATGACTTAACAGCAAATTCCCTGCCAGCTAAAATATCCTTTACTTGATTTATACCGGCAGCCAGCAAACCTTCTGAAGAAAAGTGCACTTTAATTGGGACGGTTACTGTTTTATATTTTGATCCTTTCATTGCCGGGCCAGTTTGGTAAACGGTAATCCTGTAACCAAACGAGACTAGACGGTTAGAGAGTTCATAGACAAAGGCTTCGACTCCTCTATCAAGTATTCCGGAGTAAAAGCTCAAAATAGCGACTTTCATATTAGTCAACAAACCGGTATTTAATAAGCGTCCAGATGGCTATTAACCCGTCCTGCCAGCCGATTTTTTTGCCCTGGGCGTAACTTCGAGGTTTGACTTTTATGGGCACCTCGACTATAGAAATGCCCTTTTTCAAAATCTTGGCTGTAATTTCCGGTTCAAAATCAAAGCGATTGGCTTTAACAGAAAGAGAAACCATCAGCTTTCTATTCATTACTTTATAACAGGTTTCCATATCTGTCACCTTATGACCGTAAAGAAAATTGGTAAGGTGGGTGAGAAATTTATTGGCTATAAGATGAATCGGCATGGGCGTTTTATGTTTACCAAAAAGTTTGAGAGGATAATTTAGCAAACGACTTCCGTAAACGACTTGAACATTTTTATTCTTGAACGGCTCGAGCAAGCGGACATAATCCGCGGGGTCATACTCCAAATCGGCATCCTGAATCAAAACCAGATCACCGGTGGATTTTGACAAGCCGGTAAGAATGGCCGCGCCCTTGCCCCGGTTGACGGAATGAGTAATTAGTCTAAGTTTAAGTTTAAGATTAAGATTTTTAATCTTTTTTAACGTGGAATCGGTCGAGGCGTCGTCGACAACTATTATTTCCTTGGTAAAACCTGCAGGAAGCTTGGATTGCCGAACTTTTTCTAATATCGCAGATATTGTTTTCTCTTCGTTATAAACGGGAATGATAATTGAAACTTTCATGGTTTTCGGGCCACAGCCAATAATGATAATCCTATTGGTAAAGAAATATATTTTTCCAAAGAAAAGAATGAGGGGGAAATAAAATCAAAAAAGCGAAGTTGGGATGTGGGAATTGTGGGTTTGCGGAAAAGAACACCATTAACCCACCAACCTATTAACCCCAGAATATTTAAATAACGGACACATGTTACGGTGAAACCCGCAGATTCAAGCAATTTGGTTAGGCTTTTTGCGTCATATCTGCGCACATGGCCTAAATTTTTGTCCAGAGTGCCATACGCCCATCCGTGGGCCGGAACTAAGATGACTGCCCGTCCGGAAGGACGCAACATGGCAAAAATATTGGCCAGGGCTTGAAAATCATCGGTGATGTGTTCGATGACATTCAAAGAGATGACGCTGGAAAATTTGTTTCTCAAAGCCGCCGGCCAGGGTTTTTCCAAATTCATCTCCAGGGTGGAAATTCCTGAATGGTTTTTTTGAATGACTTTTAAATATTGAGGGTTGTAGTCGACGGCGGTAACCGCCAGCCCCAAATCGCTCATCATCTGGACAAAAGTGCCGGTGCCGGCCCCCACTTCGGCCACGGGAGAAACTAACCAGGGGCGGATTTGGCCGAAAAGCCAGCGGTTATAATTTTTGGCGCCGGCCATAATATCCAAAGTTTTGGCTCCCACCGGATCGTTCATGTGATTCAAGTATATAATAACCAATAGCTATGTGCGGAATCGCCGGCAAGATTTATCTTAAATCCGGAAAAATTGACGAAAGGGATTTGGCCTTAATGTCAGACAAAATTGCCCACCGCGGTCCGGATGACCAGGGAATATACATTTCCCCGGACAGGAAAGTAGGCTTGGTGCACCGCCGCTTGGCAATTATTGACTTATCAGCGGCCGGACACCAGCCCATGACATATAAGAACAGATATTGGATTACTTTCAACGGAGAAATTTATAACTTTTGGGCAGAGCGGAAAAAATTGGAGAAATATGGTTACAAGTTTAAGTCCAAATCCGATACGGAGGTGATTCTGGCTTTGTATGATAAGTGGGGAGTTAAATGCGTAGACCATTTGCGGGGCATGTTTGCCTTTGCGATTTATGATATTCAAAAACAAACGGTTTTTCTGGCCCGCGACCGGGTGGGCAAAAAACCCCTAAAGTACTTTTTCAACTCGGAAATTTTTGCTTTTGCGTCGGAACTCAAAGCCTTGCTGATTCTGCCGGAAATAAAAGCGGAGCCGGATACCGGTGTCCTGGAAACTTATTTGGCTTATGGTTATGTCCCGGCTCCCCAAACGGGTTTTAAAAATATTTACAAATTGGAACCCGGACACTATCTGACTTTAGACCTAAAACATAAAACTTTAAATAAGCATTGTTACTGGGAAATCGATTTCACTAAAAAACTTGATCTATCAGAAAATGAGTGGAAAACCCAAATATTACAAACTTTGGAAGAATCCACCAGATTGCGGATGATTTCGGACGTGCCCATCGGCGCATTTTTATCCGGCGGGGTCGACTCCAGCAGTATCGTGGCCATGATGGCAAAATTGTCCGCGAAGCCGATTAAAACTTTTACCATCGGCTTTTCCGAAACTCAATATGACGAATCAAAATATGCCCAAATAGTTTCAGATATTTTTCATACCCAACACACGGTTTTACAGGTAAAACCCGGGTCGGTGGATATTTTACCGGAACTGGCCGGACAATTTGAAGAACCGTTTGCTGACAACAGCGCCCTGGTTACTTACCTAGTCAGTAAACTGGCTAGGCAATATGTAACGGTTATTTTAAATGGAGACGGCGGAGACGAAAACTTTACCGGTTATGCGCATCATCTAAAGCTGCAGCGCGACTATCTATTATCCCCGCTGGCCAAATATTTCCCCGTGGGCAGGTATTTAAAAAGTCTTCATCATGGCGTATTGGAAAAATATTTTGAATATAAAACTCATTTTAATTTTGAAAATCCCAAAAACGTTTACAGAAGCGCGTACCAAAATGCAAAAGCGGCAGACATCAGAGACAAAATCCTGTCCGCCGATTTTAAATATTATTTGCCGGACGATTTACTGGCTAAAGTAGATTTGGCCAGTATGAAAGCCGCCCTGGAATGCAGGTCTCCTCTTTTGGATTACAAAATGGCCGAGCTAGCCGCTCAAATTCCCTTTGCTTTAAAAGTCAAAAGAAATTGTGCAAAATACATTTTCAAAAAATCGCTGGAAGATCTTCTTCCTAAAGAAATCCTGCACCGGCCAAAAATGGGTTTCAGTATCCCTCTGTCTAAATGGTTTTCTCAGGAATTAAATCCGTATGCCAGATCAATTTTATTGGACAAAAAATCCCATATCAATAATGTTTATCCGAAAAATCAGATCGCGCAAATGTTGGACGAACACAGTGAAAAAAATGATTTTGGCCCCCAGCTTTGGAAACTGTTGATGCTGGAACTGTGGTGGAAAAATTATTTTCAATAACCTGAAGGCGGATCAAAAAATTTGCGGCGCAGCCATTTTAAGGGAGTCTGCCAATCAGCCATGAGCCAATAAGAAAGACCCGCCGGTTTCCACACAGTTGGTACATTCATTCCATGGGGTAGATAAAAGGACGCCGGATATGCAAAGTCTTCAGAAAATTTTCGGCCCACTTCGTATTTAAACTTGAAATTGCGTTTCATAACATTTAGATCATTTGGCGACCTATGTAAATGGGTGGCGTGCAAATAAGCACAATCATTCATAAATTTGTACTTATGGGGTATCCGGTCTTGGATGAGCGTTTGGCTTTGATCAAAAATTCCTTGCTGCCCATGAGGTTTATCAAAATGAAGTCCGGGCAGGAGAGACAAATTAAAAAACCGGATAGTGATATGGCCTGAATACTTGTCTATGTGATATTTCCCCCCTTTGGGTTCTTGATAGTGATAAACATCTCCCAAAAGACCGTAATAAGGATGGATTAAATATTCCAGGTTTTGAATTTTATTACTTTTAATAAGTTTTGCAGTTTTATTGATGGCTTGTTGCGACCAAATTTCATCACCATCCAGAATCATTAGCCAATTGCCCGTAGTCTGCTGCAGCATGGCTTGGCGGATTTGCGTAAATGAATTTAGATCAACCGGCCCGGCTTGCTTAAATTTTATTTTGGGATTATCTATAGATTTAATAATATTTACTGTATTATCTGTCGAACCGGTATCCCAAACCAGAATTTCATCCACCCAGTCCAAAACGGAATTTAACGCATACCAAATCCAATTTTCCTCGTTTTTAACCAAACAATGAGCCGTAATTTTAGGCATAAGCGGTTTTCCGGTAATACCAAACTGACGTCCCGGCCACAAAAATTTGCCCCGCCGTAAAAGACAGGGCCGCCCCCGTCACTCCCCATAAAGGAATTAAAAACCACCCTGCCAGTAGAACGGCCATGGCCTGGCCCAGGCTCAACCAAAAGAAAAACTGGGGCTGGGCATGATAATACATCAGGCTGTCTCTAATAGGATTGGTGAACAAAAATATCACCAAGCCCGCCAGCAATATCACAAACGGCCCCCAGGCCGCGGCATAATCACTTTTCCCCGCAAACCAAATGACAATTCCGGCCACCGGCAGCATGGCCAGAGCCACCAGCAAAGAAATCCCCCCCACAAACAAAATTGCTTTGCCCAAATATCTTTTTGAAGCTTCCGGATCTTGAAAGCTGGCAAATTTAGCCGTGGTGACCGCCCCGATAGCGCCGGCCAGTTGAGATAAAAAGGCCACCATGATTGTAGCCAAAGAATAAATCCCCACCTGGGTCAAATTCAAAAATCTGGCCGCCAGCAAAATATCAACCCGGTTGGCGACGGCGGTCAGAACTCCCACGGCGGCCGTCCATTTATTAAAATCCCAAAATGATTTAACTTGAGAACTCGTTGGAATTGAAGATAAAAATTTTCTATCTATAAACAGCAAAGACAGGCCAAAACCCAAAAAATACGCCAGCACGAAAACTCCCAGGGCCAGGCCGGCGGAAAATTTGACCAAGAATATCAACGGCAACACCAACAACAAACGGATAAAGTTGGTGCCCACCTGAAACCCGCCCCACAATGCAAAGCGCTGGGTGCCCTGAAAAACAGCCAAAGTCAAAAAAAACAATATTTGCCCCAATACCGCCAAGCCCACCCAGGGAAGCAAACCGGCCACGGCCGGCTGGTGAAAAATAAAGCGGGCTATAAACGAAGATAAAACCAAGAAAATTATTAAAGTGATGGCCCCGCTCACCAACTTTGTCCTCAAGGCTAAATTAACGAAGGGGAAATATTTGCGGTCCGTTTTGTTAGCGCTCACAAAGCGGACCAGGCTCTGGCCCAGGCCCAAATCCGCCACAGGCAAAACCACTCCCATAGCGGCGATAACTATGAAAAACAAGCCGTATTGGGCCGGACCCAGCAGCCTGGCCAACAGCAGGTAATATACTGCTCCCAGCCCGGAGGACAAAAAGGTGGAGACTACCGTGATCGCCGACTGCCGCAGGGTTTGGGTTTGAAATATGGCCAAGAGTTTTTGTTTCATTTAGTTTCACTTATTTTATCCCAAATCCACTGCATCCACACATATTTTTGCGGCGTGAAGTCAAGGGTGTATTCACCATTGCTTACAATGGAGTATGAATTCAAAAAACTATACACAGGCACAGGAGCTTGGCCGGAAAGATTCCAAAGTGGATCGTAATTTTGAGAAAAAACTAAACTTATGGGCTCTTTGACTCCAGTTACGTTCAAAACGTACCTGGTGGGATTAATCTTTTTAAATGATAGAGACGGAGGAACAAAAGGATATTTTGGAACGATAGTACGACTTAATAATACTTCAGACTTTTTTTGGACCTCCTCCCAAGATTCACTGGGGACAATCGCTAAAGCATTTATGACATTGATGTCACCAACAGTCGTAATACTCAGATTTTCTTTGGTATTGATTATGCCAACTTTCTTCCAATAAAAATCAGCGCGATCATATGTGAAAGTCTGGACCGGAATGTCTTTAGATCCGGCTATTGTAAGTGTAGAAAACTCTGGATTTATATTCATGGTTGAGATGATAGAAATTGGCTTTCCAGATTGAATAAATGAGATATTTCCTCCCCGGCTGCTTTGCATTGAACGAGCAAGAAGAATGCATGAACTTTCGCACTTGCTGTTAACTTTTATAGTTAATGTATTTTTGCCCTCCGAGATAGCTAAGCCTTGCCCATAGTCAAAATCCTGGTTATCCAAATTATATTTGGTATGCAAAAAATCCCTCCAAGCAATCAGATCGGCTGACTCGCGCTTCCACCAACCAGATATGTCAGGATCAAAATCAAGTTGATGGCTAGGAAAATATAAACTCTCAGAAGGGATCAAATTTGCTGCGATGTCAATTAAGGTTTTATGGTCAAGCAATAAAGATGCTTGTGGGTATTCATATATGCGATTAAGCAAGCCTGGTTGGGACTCTACAAAAACTAAAGAAGTGGTAGAAAGATCTGGTTCTTGCTTATAAATAGAGTCTCCGCCAATTATAAATTTAGTTTGGGAGCGGAGGGAAATAAGCGGTTGAATTGACTGGATTTCAAAAAGCGTCACTGGACCAAAGTCGGTTCGTGACTTAATCCACGGTAACTTGGAAAGTTGGTTAGTGAAAATTTCGCGATATTTTAAATCTTCTAGTTTTTGACTATCTCTTTTTGGATCAGGAGCGCTTATGCCAAGATAACGGACGCCAGCAACAGATAATAACTGACCCGAAGCGGACGCATCTCGCAAGAAATTCAACAACTCGTAATTCCCCACCACTCCGACTGCAAACGGACGGCGACTAAGCAAGGTAAGAGCGTCGGTAGACGGATGAATGGGGCTGGAGAAGCCTAGCGGAGGCTTGGAGGGTATCCACACTATGCTCCCCGGGTTTGGATCCGATTCCAAATACCTAGCAAGTTGCAAGTATGAATTAGAGTTTCTAGGTAAAGAAAACAATCCGGTACCTTGGCCGATTAATATCGGAGATATCAGGAAAATTAAATAAGCAATGATCAGAAAAGTTAGCCACCGGAAATTCCGGAACAGGTACTGGCAAGAATAACCCAATAACACTGAATAACTCAAGGCCAATAGTGGAAAAAATTTGGTTGGATCACGAAATAGGAAAAATCCCGGAAAGTGAGAGAATAACCAGGGATATATTTGTGTAAAAGGAGGCTGACTTCCCTTAACTAAGAAGGCCGATAGCAGGGCTAAGATGATCCAGAAGGCAACTCGCCTATCCCGGGGAACTACAACCATAGGTAGGAAAGCCAAAATTGGAAGTAAGAAAAAATAGGGCGAGGGTAGTGATATTTGGCCAAAAATATTTTTGGGCCAATGAGGCTGAATAAGAAAAAATGAATGAGTGAGGCTGGCAAAACTGAACTCGTTGATTTGTGATGGACGGGTATACGTAGTCGGGAGTGAAGGGGGCCGGGAAAACAAAGAGGGTACCAGCCAATAGCTGTGAGCACCAACAAGGACTAGGCCGGTAATAAGTCCGGTGATGAGGTAATTTTTGAACTGCTTGAGATTAATTATTACGTGAGGAACCATGAGAAGAAACAGAAGATATAAATAGCGAATATCTAAAAAGGAAATAACAAGAACCACAAGAATAAATTTTATTCTGGAATAAATATAAAGTACTCCTGCCGGCAAAAGAGAGTATGCGATCGCCAGGCTCAACTGACCCCCATCTATTAACATTAGGATGTAAGTATTGGCAACAAAGAGAAGTTGACCAACAAATCTGGATCTGGAAGAAAGAGAGTAACTTTTGAGTAGCTTCCCCATGGTAAGCCAGCCAATGACGAATGCCGGGAGAACGCCGAAGAATAATGTAGAAAGAGTAAAGTTTAGGCCAATTTTTCCAGCTAATCCATAAAGGATTGAGTATGGCCAATCCCAAAGAGTAGAAATGTTAAAAACCCCCAATGCATCGTGGCTTTGTGGTGTCCAGGTCAAAGGTAAACTGAAAAGACTGGCCGCTTGATCCGAAAAAATATAAGGAAAATCGTGAGCACCTAAGAGAGGAATCATTTCTGAATTAAAATAATGAGATAAACCAGAAGGAGGACTAAGATAGCAGCAAACGAAATCTGGGCCAGCAATTGAGCTTTGGCTTGTTTGTCAATCAATAATAACGCCGATGAGATGGCCATTGAGATAGCAAAGAAAGAGTAAGTGTATTTAATTATTTTTTGACTCATATTTTGTCCTCACAAGTCTCGCCAGTTGGACCGTACCTAAGAGAAGAAATATGAGGGACCAATCCGACAACTTATGAACAACTGTTTCAGCAATTAGGGTAATTCCAAAAAGATAACCAAGGGTCGCCAAGGTTATGTAAACCAGAGACAGAATATACCACCTACGATAGCTGGTCACCCTCCATAATCCCATCCCAACCATTAAAATAAACACCACTTTGGGAAGTAGGCCAGAGGTAGGCAAAATAATTGCATCTAAAAGAGTTACTAAGAAAATTAGGACCGCCATGCCCTTTTTGGTTTTAAAAATGACCAAATAACATACACCGCCGCCAAAAGATAAGCCCCAACCGAAATTGTCTGAGACGGAACATAATAATCGTAGGGCTGGAAATAGAGACGCAGGTCCAACCCCACTCTGCTTTGGTCGTCTACCACATAATCAGTTTTGTCCAGATCAACTTTTATATCCAGCGGATCCAGTTTCCAAGAGTTGGCATACCCAAACACTTGTTCATGACTGTTATCAAAAACAACTTTTCCACTAGGTGTACGTAGCTGCCACCCCTTCAAGTAAGGATCCAAAAAGACCAGGGTCTGAACGTGGCTTAACTGCGAAATTTTTATCCGATATTCCTGACTAGCAATTTTTGTATATGACAAAATTGTCCTTTGGTTAGCAAACACCCCTGGATCATCGGCAATATAGATTTTCGAACTGGTGTACCGAGGGGAAATTTCATATAGGCTATACCTGCGGCCGAAATCTGCAATTTTCGGCCCCAACACACTGGCAATAAACTCCGGGGATTGCAAACCGTACAACCTATCTGAAAACATAAAACTGCTTTGCAAGTCGGTGGAAATAGAGTTATTCACAATTACATATTGGGTGTTGAGTTGTTGCTGTAACTTTCCGAAATTGTCATACTCCCTTTTTTCAATCCAGCGATATACATCGGTAGACTTATTTGAAAAACTGATTAGGCCCGACAGATCATTCTTTCCGGTTAAAAGCAACAGAGGTGAAACACCAGCATAATAGTGATTCTTCTGAAATTGATCCTCAATAATCACGCTGTTTCCGGTTAACAACGGCAGTGAAAGATATCTACCGGTAGTTTCTTGATTTTTTATATAGTTAAGCAACTGAGCGTAGTCGTCGTTAAAAGCTTTGATTCCGTCATAGCTGTTTAGTGTTGTCCAGTAAGGAAGCTTCTCAAATTCACCCAACAAAAATGGCTTAGCATTAATAACCGCTATCAGAAGGGTTACAAACAATAAGTAAAATTTATGTCTATCAATCTTGATTGATTTGATCAGAATGCTTAAGCTGACAGCCAGAATCAACGCCCACTGGAATGAAACGGCGTAGGCAAACTTGTCATACATGTTACGAAAGATTACAAACCCGGGAATGTTATTGGTTAACCATAAGAACAAAGAGATGCCCCAAGGACCAATATCGACCGTAAAGAAATAAATAGCTAAAACAAAATTGGCCACAGCCGCCACATAAAGAGGAATTTTGAACTTATCCTTTTCTACAGTTATGCCAGCCCAAATAACAACAGCTATTAAAACCAATCCCAGAGGGAGAAACTTCAGGTACCAAGAGTTATAAATAGGTAATTGCGGCCAATGAAAATTCTGCTGGATCTTTTGATGATACGAATTTAAGAGCGGAAAGAAACTGTTGTTAATTTCGCTCACTGTTTTTATACCGGTTTCATTCTGTTCTCTAAACTCAGTCGATGTCAGATTGGGCGTACTCGATCCGGGTAAGGGTTGAGATAAATTGGTATAAGGAATAAAGACCAGCCAATGGAAGTTAAGAATGCCCAATAATAATCCCGTTCCCAATAGATACATAACCAATCTTTTTTTGTAATTCCAGGTCGCCAAGATCAGCAATGGCAAAGTTGTAAGCAACACTGCCCCAAAAATGGGAAAGGTAACCGAGACAAAGTTAAACACTGACCAAATTAATACAGCCAAAACTAATAAATAAAATTTACCCGCCCGGATGGCTTTGATTCCCAGAAGTAAGGACAAAGGATACAAGCTAATCAAATACTCAGCCACTAGACGAGAATTAAATATCGTATAGAAATTGAACATAGAAAAAACGTACATAAATGAGGCCAAGGCCGTGATCACGCGTTCGTGTTTACTCTCAGGTCGCAGCAAATAGCTAAGTAGTAAATAAAAGGCCCAAAAACCCCCGACAATATTGATGGAGTAAAGTAGAGCCTGAAGATTAAACATGGGCAAAATCTTTTTTAATCCTACCAGGATCACCACAAACGCTGACAAGGAAGGTGGAGGAATCAAATTTGTTAATTGACTAACTCCGGTATCAGATACGATTTTTGAAGAGTAGTTAATCAAGAACTCGTAGGGATATACGTAGAACAGGCGAGAGTCATCGCCTCCAAGATAATACGTGGAAGATAGGCCGGAGATTATAATATATAGAACGCCAGCTAGTATAAGTAGCTTTTTTGTCAATAAATCATCAACGATGGAAATTGTGTTTATGCTGACCAGAGTGATAAACGCCTTCAGTTTATGAAGCCTACTTAAAAACAGTCTCTGAACAACAAAAAAGATAGCGCTGCCAAATAAGGTAATCCACAGATATACCGCCAACCTCTCGGCCAAAGGAAAATTTCCGGAAATGAAAGCTATGGATAAAAATACCAATATGCCAGCAGGGACAAAAAATGGATTTATCTTATTTGTCCAATAGCCTAAGACTTGAACATTTTTCTGCAAGTCTTTGGGGCGAATTTTGATACGATGTTGCCCACCCGGTTCCTGTCGATTAAGAATTATTACTGAGAGCGCTGCAAGGCCTAGGGTGATAAAACCTACTCTGACGAGGTCCAACCTATCCACAACCGATACGGAGCGATTTAGCAGTATGGAAGCCATTAGTTTTGGAGACTTATATACTGTGGCGCGAGGAAATACGTATTTAGCAGTCAGAATTGGGGCCGCTTTTAAGTCAAGATAGTTTAACCGTTGTGACAGATTCTGGGTAACAGTCTCAAATTCTACAATGAACTCTTTGTCTTTGGAATCAGGTACTACTGGAAATCCAAATGAGTAGTTGTCATCATTGTTAAAATAAGAAAAATCGTAGCGGTTTTCGGCATACCACTCGGGTCGATTTATCTCCCTTAATCTAAAAATTACTTGCCCGGGGACTCCTTTGAGTCGAAAGTACTTGAATGTGATTGAACCTAAATAGTTATCGTGGGAAGTGATCTTAAAAACATAATTAAACGTGGTATCTGATTTATACTCCGGTTTAACCTCCACTTCGGAAGATGTGTAGGTGTCATTATAATTTAAAAGTTTGTTCTCTCTAATATCCTGGTAGATAGAGAACAGTAAATACACAGCCAGAATCCCACCCCAAAGCAGACACAACTTGACTAAGAATTTAAGCTTCTTTACCATGTTTTCTTCGAAGTAAAATCAATTGGGATAAACCTAAACCAATAAAACTAGCTATGCTTATGTTACGGATGGGTTTGTTAAACTTTTCAGGTTCAAAATAAAGAGTCGCTGATAGATTGATCGATCCATCGGAGTTAGTAGAGTAGTACGCTTCAGAGAAGTCTCTTTTTATATCATTGGGATCAATTTCCCAACCGTTGGCAAATCCCTGAACGGGTACGTTCTCACCCTTTCGATAAGCTTTTAACTGTGACTCTTCTAGATACAGTGTCCAATCACGGTAATAAGTATCCAAAAACACTAGTTTTTGTGCCTGGGCAAGATTAGTTAGTCTAATCTTATACAAAGAGTCGGATATTTTCTCATAGTCAACGTTGGGTAAAATACTGGGAAAGACATCGTAGTCATCGGTCAAATAAATCCGGTCATTGTTATATCGGGGGTTAATCTCATATAGCGTGTAGCGAGTACCAAAGTCTTGAAGTTTTTTCCCCAGTAAGCCATTTATAAACTCATCAGTTTGCCACGCCAGCAGAACCCGGCTCTCCCCCCCATATAAATAAGATGTCATGCTCTCAGGTAAATGTTGTTTATCCAAAATTACATAGCGGGCATTAAGTCTCTGAACCAGACGTCCAAATTCAGTGTACTTTTTATCTCTTAGCATGGGGGGTATGCTCTCCCCAATAGCAATGTTTGTTGAAGTAATAAAACTGAATTGACCCGCGTAGTCTTGGCGTTTACTTAAAATCCGCAGGAGCGAAGGACCTGAATAATAGTGGCCAGGATAGTACTTGTCTTCTACATTAACAAATGATGGAAAGTTTAGGGGTAGCCACAGAATTCGAGAGGGATTGGCTAAATTTGAAACGTAGGCGGCCAAATTGTTGAAATCGTCATTAAAAGTCCCCGAAAGTTTTGCTTGTACCCCAACGTGTTCAGTTCTCACTTTAAACAATGGCCAGGCGTTTACGATAATAGTTGCCAACAATCCCACACCCAAAGTAGCATGTAAAATTTTATGAGTAAACTTACCCGACAAAATTGACAGACTGATGGCAAGTGCCAGAGCATAATAGACAGCCAGGGGCAGGGCAAATTTGTCAAACATGTTTCTAAACATGGTGAAAAAGGGCACATGCAGCGACAGCCAAACAAAAAGCTCAGGTCCCCAGTCCCCAAAATTGGGAGTCATTAGATACCAGGAAACCAAAAGCCCCAGTAGACTTAAGATAAACCCAGTAGTTAAGACGGCATTCTTCTCCCGGTGAATGAAAGCACTCGCGCTGACTATAAGAGCGATAAACAGCAGGTTAATATAAGAAACTAGAGTCAGGTTCCTGGCCAGTCCTTGGACTAATTGGTTAACCACGCCGTTTAAAGGACTAAACAAGGTAGAAGTGCCCCGAATACCTGCAATATTTGCCTTTATAAAGTCCTCTGAAGAAAAGGTTCCTAGTGCATTAGTAAGTCCTGTATTGTTAAAGCTTAAATAAACTAAATGGTATAACCAGGAAATGTTTAGTAGCCCATAACTAATCCCAAATAACAAGCTGTGGAGGAAAAACACTTTCTTCGCTCGCCAAAACTCAACCAATAAAAGCGGGATGCTGGTGATTAGTACCGGAATAGTCCAAGGTAGGGAACTAAGATTAGTACTGAGTATCGAAAAAACTAAGCTCGCTGAAATTACATACAATAGATTGTGTTGCCGGATACTTTTGATAAAAAAATACAAAGTTCCCGGGATTGCCGCCAGCAGGAACATAACGATCATTTGATGCCAATAAAAGGTTCTCAAAAAAAAGGGCGAGAAGACATAGAACAAGCTGGCAATAATTCTGATACCTAAATTGACACGCGACTGGTTAGAAATCCAAAAGCCGGTTAATAGATAGAAAAAAACAAAGGCTAGGGCCCAATTCAGGCCGTACATCACAAATTGAGTATTTGCCGGGACTATAGTTTTTACTAACAACATCAGTAGTACTAAAGGAAGGGGATGGGTTGCCGGTTGATAACCCATATTCCCTCCCCCTATGGAATTATCCGTAACAATATTCAATAGTATATTTTCAATGTACTGTTTAGGATACAAATAATATACGCGCATGTCATCACCTCCCATGAAATACAAGTTCCCCTGCGTCAGCAGTGGAGTAATACCTAACACCAAGGCTATAAGAATAATTACGACTTTCCTCATGCTAGAATCTTAGCATATGCAAATTGGTGTGGATTATCGTCTTGCTAACCGCCATTTGGGAGGAATGGCAATATATTTAAAAAATCTCATACGATCATTAAAAATGATTGACAAGCAAAACGAGTATGTAATGTTTGATGATAATCCATCCGGTCATCCTGGATTTAAAAAACACGCTTGGACCATTGTCTGGGAACATATCTGGCTACAATTGTGTCTACCCTATTTTTTTTGGAAAGGAAAAATTAATCTTGGCTATTTCCCCAACCCGCCGGTTTCATTTTTTTTAACCGTTCCCATTGTTCTCACCATTCCCGATGTTTCATTTATGCATGATGCTGCTTTACCTCACTGGCTAAAGGGGTATTTATGGATGATGTATTTTCTGTCCGCTCACAAAGCCCGAACGATTACTACTTTTTCCGAAAACTCGAAAAAAGATATTGCCGCATTTTTTAAAGTGAGATCAGACAAAATATATGTCATTCCCCTGGCCGGATTGAGGAATTCTTCGCGCCAAAAAGAAAAAACCAAAGATAAATACGTTATCACCGTGCCCGGTACTTTCGTGCCACGCAAAAACATCAAAGACACAATTCTTGCTTTTAAAAAATTGCCTGCCAGAATAAAAAATACACATCGGCTGGTGATAGTCGGTCTCACTCAAGGTGAAGACTTTGAAAAAGTAAAAAACTTTGTGGCCTCGGAAAAAATGTCTCGAAAGACGGTTTTTACCGGCCGGGTGAGTGACCGAGAGCTGTCCAGACTGTACTCCGGTGCCCGGTTATTTATATGTACATCCCTCTACGAAGGTTTTGGTTTGCCTGTTCTGGAAGCTATGACATGCGGCACCCCTGTAATTTCTTATGCCAACTCGTCGCTGTCTGAAGTGGTGGACGATGCCGGAATTTTGGTAAACGACTACGATGAATTATCCAGGGCAATGCAGCAGGTCCTAGACAGTCAAATGCTGCAAAACATTCTAAAAAGCAAGGGCCGGAGACGAGCTGCCCTCTACACTTGGGACAAAACTGCAACGGCTTTTATTACAAGCTTATCCAAAAATGTTAACTAAAAACTCATCCGTACTGTTTGCCACCTTTTCCATGTGGATCAATGGCCAACGTATGCCTACCAACGGTAACCTTGAACCACTGCGTGATTTTTTGATACCCCGAGTTAAAAAATTAATCTTAATTGACCAAACTCATCCCGGAAGCGAAACAGTCATACCCAAAATTGAAGAGTATTACAATCACGATCCGAAGTGCGCGAACCATTCACCTTCCTGGTGGACGTATCTGCTAAAACCAATTTTGCAACTAACTAACACTAACCGAACACAAATTTTTTTCAAGATAAGAGATTTTTTATCGGTATTCGACTGGATAACAAGAGACAAAGATCATTACGACTATTTTATCGGCATGGAAAGCATCAATGCACTGGCCGGGATAATGTGGAAAAAGATCGGTCGGGTGGACAAAGTAATTTACTATGTCTTAGATTACTCACCCGACCGTTATGGCCCCATGCTTAATAAGATTTATCTGGCATTAGACCGTTTTTGCGCAACTCACGCAGATTTTATTTGGGATGTTTCGAAAGCGATCCAACCTGCCCGAATCAAGGCAGGTCTGATCCCCAAGAAATCTGCCCCGACAATTCACGTCCCTATCGGCGTATATCCGCAACAATTGATATTTACCCCCGTAAAAGACCGGCAGCCATTTTCTATTTGCTACCTGGGAACACTCAGTAAAGAACAGGGACCGGATTTAGCAATTGCCATGATGCCGGAAATTTTGAAAAAATATCCCAAAGCAACTCTGCATATAATCGGCGGTGGGCAAAAAAATCTGGACCGACTTAAAGTACAGACCGCGTCGTTGAAGTTAACTCGAGAAATTATTTTTTACGGATTTGTAGCCGAAAATGACGATATGGCCAGGATTCTTAGCCACTGCTATGTGGCAATTGCCCCATATCGCGCTTTTTCCGGATCAATCAGGCAATACGGCGATTCTTCAAAGATGAGATCCTATGCCGCAGCCGGTCTGCCCATCGTCACCACTCAGGTCCCGCCTTTGGGTCGGGATCTGCAAAAATTGGGCGGGGCTATTATTGCGCCGGACAATAAAGAAGGCTTTGCGCGTGCCGTTTTGTCTTTATTCTCAAACCCGAAGCTGCATGCTACAATGTTTAAGCAAGTAATTAAATTTGCCAAAAACAACACCTGGGACAATGAGTTTGACAACGCTTTCTCCCAATCACCGTAAAGACGAAAAATTTAAGAATTTCTTCCGTCAGTTCGAAAACCTTTTCTTTTATGCAGTTCTGAAAAAGGAAATTGGCAATTCTAAAAAAGTACTGGATGTGGGGTGTGGTAATTACTCACCTCTAGGCCAAATAGAAAAAACTTTTCAAAGCGAAGGCATTGATATTTATCCCAAGTGTATCAAAGTTAGCCGCAAAAACCATTACCACGACTCCTATCGACTGGGAGATATCCGTCAGTTAAGAAAATTCTATTCTCAGAAGAGTTTTGATACCTTAATTTCGATCGATGTCATTGAACACATCACCAAATCTGAAGCCTTAAAGTTGATCGCTGACATGGAAAAGATTGCCCGAAAGAAAGTGGTTTTGATGACGCCCAGGGGATATGTTGATCAGGGGGCCTATGACGGCAACCCTTATCAGATTCACCATTCTGGTTGGACTACAAAAGACCTGCAAGAATTAGGCTACAAAGTATATGGCCTGCGAGGACTTAAATATCTACGTAACGACGAGGCGACGATTAGATTCTCCCCTTGGGTTTTCTGGGGGTTATGTTCAGCTATTTCTGAAATATTACTTTACCCTTTCCCAAATTTATCCTTTCAACTATTTGCCACAAAAGATTTCACTAAGCAAAAGTCGATTTATACCACTCAATAGTTTTTCTCAGCCCCGTTTCTAGGTTGGTTGTAGCCTGAAAACCAAACAGTTTCCTTGCTCTTGATGTATCCAGCATACGACGAGGTTGTCCATCTGGTTTAGTTTTATCCCAAACTATTCTACCATGATATCCAACTATTTTTTTTATCATTTCTACCAATTTTTTAATTTTTATTTCAGACCCTGTTCCGATGTTTATGGGTTCGGATTGATTACATTTTTCTGTAGCATCTGCAATCGCTCTAGCTGCGTCTTCAACATAAAAAAACTCTCTCGAAGCCTTTCCAGTCCCCCAGACAGTTACATGCGAGTCTCCCGCAATCTTTGCCTCATGAAACTTTTTAATTAAAGAGGGAATTACGTGAGAACTGGAGGGGTCGAAGTTGTCCCCAGGACCATATAGATTGACCGGAAGCAAGTTAATCACATCTAGTCCAAATTGAGCTTTGTAAGCAAGACTCTGAACCAAAAGAGCTTTTTTGGCAATTCCATAAGGCGCATTTGTCTCCTCAGGATAACCGTTCCATAAATCTGATTCTTTGAAGGGAACAGGTGTGTGCTTGGGATAGGAACAAACCGTTCCAATAATTACAATCTTGTCTACCTTATTATGACGGCACGCATCAATGACATTTAAACCCATTAATAGATTGTCATAAAACAAAGCGTAGGGATTTGCTTGGTTATAACCAATCCCCCCAACGTTTCCAGCCAAGTGAATAACAATTTGTGTATTTTTTGTAAGTTTAATAGACTCATCTTTATTGCGTAAATCATGATCCTTCTTCCTGGGAGTAATGATTTTTTCTGCGCCTCTTTTTTTTAATTCTTCTACCAAATGACTACCCAAAAATCCATTCCCGCCAGTAACTAAAACTCTTTTTCCTTTCCAAAAACTTGATTTCATAATTTCATACTCTATCTCGCCAGTAGTTAAGAGTATCTTCCAGAGTCTGAGTAAATTTTATTCGTGGCTTCCAACCCGATACCCGAGCAAACTTACGACCATCACCCAACAACAGTGGTACATCGGATGGGCGCATACGTTTTGGATCTGGAACAATTTTTATTCCTTTAATTTTACTTAATGAGAGAAGATGCTTCAAAACATCTTTTATCACCCAAGCTTTCTGAGAACAAATATTGTACACCTCACCCGGAGTACATTTAAGAGCAGCTAAATAATAACCTCTAACCATATCACGCACATCTGTGAAGTCTCGACTAGCAGATAAGTCTCCAGTATATATCTTAGGTTCTTGTAAACCTTTTTCAATCATGGCAATCTGTTTGGCAAAAGTAGATGTGACAAAAACCTCTCCCCTCCTAGGTCCTTCGTGATTAAATCCTCGGGTGCGAATAATCTTTAGATCATAACTTTTGAAATATTGATATCCCATATAGTCCATAGCCGCCTTAGAAACAGCATAGGGAGAAAGGGGCCGTAAAGGATTTGTCTCTTTGATAGGAACCTCTCCGGGATGAACTAAACCATATTCTTCACTTGAACAAGCTATCTGAATGACGGGATCTATTTGAGCAGTTCTTATTGATTCAAACAAATTACAGGAGCCAATGACATTGGTTTCAAAAGTAGCTGAAGGTGAGGTCCAAGATGCAGGGACATAACTTTGAGCAGCCAGGTGAAACACAAACTCTGGTCTAATAGACATCATTGTATCTTGGAGAGAGCGAAGATCCTGCAAATCTGCTTCTACTAAATGCAAACTACCATTTAAATGCGAAACATTTTCAGAACGGGATCGCCATCTGACAATTCCATGCACTTCATAACCTTCTTTCAATAACAATTCGGCTAAATGAGAACCGGCAAAACCTGTTATTCCAGTAATTAAAGCCACTTTTTTCATAATACTGCACTTCATTTTATCACTTCGGATAAAACTTGTTTTGCTCTAAAATCCCATGAGTAAGATGTATAAATAAATTGCTCGGCTTGTCTTCCTATTTTGTTTCGCTTATGGGAATGGTTGAGTAAATCGATAATAGCCTCCGCAAAGGCGTTTAAATCACCAATGGGAACCTTAACCATGCCTTTGGGGTAATATGAGTGATAAGCCGGTAAGTTGAATGCGATGGCTGGAATACCAAAAGCCATGGCCTCGGCCGAGGCCATGCCTCCACTATCAAAGAGGGCTGGATGGACAGCCATAAGGCTTTGAGAAAAGATTTTATATTTTTGTGGCCCATCGAAAACATAGCCTAATAAATCGACGTTCTTTTCCAAACTCAAGTTTTTAATCCGTTTTTTTACCTCCGGCATCAAAGGCCCATCACCTATCATGACCAACTTTGCATTCTTATATTTGGAAACTACCGTCTTCCAAATATCGATTAGCTCAACTACTCCTTTTTGGGGATGGAAACGGCCCTGAAACACTGCTGCATATTTTTTCTTTATGAATTGATTTTGGGAATGGTAAATATCAACTTGAGTAGTATCGACTGCTCCCAAAACCACTACTGTATGCGAGTTTGGGAAAATCTTTTTTTCCAAATCGTTGTTCACTAAAACATAGTTGGCAAAATTACTAATTAATGGCTTAATTGGTAATTGAGAAAGCCATAGTAATAAAGCTGCTATGCGATAACGGCCATTTGAAAAGCCGATAAACGGATTTGGCGCAGTCTGATACCAAGTTGCAATCCACTTGAGAGTTGGATAACGAAGTTTCAAAATAAATGATGGTAAAGAATCCATCCAAAACTCCGAAGCAGAATAAAGATAGGTCCGGCTTGGGTCATCTATATTCAAAATAAAGGATCTATAAACGCAGATGAAGATGCGCAGAATATAGCGAAGTAAAAATGGGGCTTGAGGTATGGGAAGAGACAAAAGTGACAAGTTTGGTCCCGGTTGGAGATTGTTTCTAGCCATCATGGTGATTCCCTCCTCCCAGGTGATCATGGTAATTGGATAGGTTTTGCTCCAACGTCTAGCAAACTCAATATAAATCCTATCGCCTCCCGATATCCCTGCCCCATGAGAGGCCATGGCCCAAAAAATAAACTTCTTCATAGCTTTATGGCTTTAACGAAAACAGATACCCCAATTCCTTCAGGCTGCCATATGTTATTAAGGCGATCTAAGAAATTTATCATGTAAAATGCCGCGTTAATAAGAAATGATTTTAGAGGGGAAGTGGTAAATTTATTGAGAGACACATTGGGAGTGCCTTGGTTGTATTGATAACTAAGATAGCGAGCAACCAGATTGACCAGATAATGATTAAAAGGTAAGCACCAAAAAGTGAGAGATTCAAGCTTCTCTACTTTAAAGCCAGCTTTTTGGACAACCGCTTTTATTTGATCGGTCTTGTATAACCTAATGTGTTGGTTCCAAATCCCAGCGAAAAATCCAGAACGAAAGTGGATTCCGAATAACTCTAGAATTTTATTGATGGGATCCCACAGAAATGGATAGTTTGCGTGGGGCACAGTCAGACACAAAGTTGCGCCCGGTTTAAGAATTCTATAAACTTCTTTTAATCCTTTTACATCGTTTGGTAAATGTTCTGTTACTTCGGACATAATGGCTTTATCAAAACTATTATTTTCAAAAGGAAGTTTTTTCATCAAATCGCCGGAATAAATTTTTATTTTGGAATTGTCAAGATTCTTCTTGGTTTTGTCTAATCCCTTAATGTCATAATCAGTTCCTGATAAATGTAAATCAGAAATACCAAGGTGAGAAAGTAAGTGGAGATAATAACCGTCGCCACATCCGATATCAATTATTTTTTCACCTCGCTTGGGATTCAATTCCGCCATTATTCTTTTGGCCCGGCGCTTAAGGGCCATATCCCCCGTATTGGCCAGTAGGTATTTTAAACTTCCCATGTTTCTAATCCTTGGTGATCAAAACTAAAATCTACTGATTTGGTACCCATAGCTTGTAATACTTTGGTTACCTTATGTTCACTCCCGGGACGGCAATAAAAGACCATATGTCCCCCACCCCCGGCACCGGCCACTCTCCCTCCAATAGCTCCGGCTGTTTTTGCGGCTAAATATAAAGAGTCTATGTACTTATTTGTTGATTTAGGAAACGCTTTTTTCTTTAACTCCCAGGTTTCCTCAAGGATATTTCCAAACCGGTTCATATCTCCTCTCGTTAGAGAATCAAATGATTCATATCCTAAGACTTTTATTGCCTGTAAATATTCAGATCTTTTGCGTAAAGAAATTTCATTGTTGTCATGTTGCAATCCGGAAATTCCTCTTTTTCCTGTGTAAACTAATACCGTATTCCTTTCTAACTCGAGAAGGATTTCTCTCTTTAGGTTTAAAGGGCTGACTTTGACGAAATCGTCTCCTCTAAACTCAAAAAAATTAAACCCTCCATATACCGAAGCGTATTGATCTTGTCTTCCTCCATGGTTTTTGAGATCTTCAACTTCTACTTTGTATGCAAGTTCAGCAATTTGAGATTTGGTCATTTTGCTTTCAACTAATAAATGGTTAAACAGACCTATAACAGCTACGCAAACACCTGCGCTTGATCCCATCCCGCTATTGGGCGGAACATCGGATCTGACTTCAAGTTCAAATCCATAGTTGACATCTACTCTTTTGATTATTCCCTTTATGAGATCCAGGTGACCATCAAATTCTAAGTGCTTAATGTCACTGTATATAACCGACAACCGATAGTCTGAAGAAACCAACCTTATTTTTTTGTCGTCACGAAGTTTCAGCAAACCATAAACATACTTATTGATTGTACAATTAAGCACACAGCCTCCATATTTTTGGTCGAAAGGCGACACATCTGTGCCTCCTCCTCCAAAAGAAATTCTTAACGGAGCCCGGCTGCGAATAAGAATTTCTTCCTGTCCGCTTAAAATCTTGTCAGTTTTGCGATAACCTGATGGCGTCCCCATATCGTGATGGGTGGTGTCCGAAACATATCCAAAGATCTTTTGTGTGTTAACCTGAATAGAGAAAAAGTCTTTCTCTATCGAAAAGGGGGGTTGGAGATTACTTAATATATTTAGGGCTTCCTGACTAAGCAGGTAGACGCCACCGTTGACCAATCCGGCATGGGGGTTCAATAGGCTTTCTGGATTTTTTTCGCTGAATTTGATTAGTTGATATCCGGAATCGATACTGACTTCTCCATATTGATGCACATCCAAAACGTGACTAAGGGCGATAGTTGCAAACGATTTGTTTTTATCGTGAAATTCTACAAATTTATTCAAGTTAATGTCAAATAAAGTGTCTCCATTAAGTACTAATACACTTTCATTTTTATCTTGCAACAATCGACCGGCAAACTTGATAGCTCCGCCTGTCCCTGAAGGTTGGGCCCTTTGGGAATATGTTGCCTTGATGCCGAATTTCTTACCATCTCCTATAAATTTTACAATTTGTTCAGCTTTATAACTAACGCAGAAAATTATGTCTCTGTAGCCGTATTTACAAAGCCACTTTATGATGTGCTCTATAAAAGGTTTTCCCGCAATCGGGGCTAAAGGTTTGGGTCTATCGGAAATAATTGACGACAATCTAGTACCAAAACCTTCGCACAGGATTATAACTTTCATAGCTGACGAAATAAAATGTTCATTAATGTTTTGCATAAATGCGCAGCCAATATTCGTCGATACTCACTAATTTTAGCACGACTCTGGCCAAAATTACCGCGATCTCCGGCAACGGCCATTTACCAAGATAAATGCTTATTCTAAATCCATTTTTTTTAAGAACGCCAATTACGATCGAGAACTTGTTTTCGGGGTTGTAGACGCTCTCATGGAATTCGAGAATAATGTTTTTAACAAATTTGAGTTTTTTTTCAATTTCGCAGACGATCTCCGTTTCCGCTCCCTCCACGTCCAATTTTAGCAAGTCGACATTAGCGTTGATATATTTGGAAAGTCGAACTACTTGAACTTTAACCGTTTTTGAGATTGACGGATTGGTGAATTTTGTATTTTTCAGGGAGTCTCCCCTACCCCAGGGTACGTTTTCATTTTTGTCTATGTAGAAATCCATTTTGCCAGCAACTTTGCCTACTGCCAAGTTAAGTAACCGGACGCCGGTAACGCGGTTTCTGCTGATATTTTTTTTGAGCAGAGAGAAACTGCGTGGACTGGGTTCGAAAGCCGTGATTTTCGCTCGCGGAAATCGCTCTTTAAAATATAAAACTGTTTCACCAATCAGGGCTCCAACGTCAAATATAACCGGGTCTGGTTTTGAGGTATCAAACTGATAATATTTTTTCTCGTATAGTTCTTTTAACATTTCATTTAACTCGACTTCATTAAAATATGAAATAGTCCAGTCTTTAAATTTTTTTGATTTTAATCCCATGGCCAGACTTTGAATGTAATATCAACTGTGTAATTCCCAGTTTTATTGATAAGCCATCCATTAGCGTAACCATTTATTTGAAAATGGTCTGTGACGATTAATCCATTGATCCTAGCAATCCAAAGGGGATTAAAACTATTAGAAAGGATAAGAAAATAGGGTGAGGCGGCATTGTAGATTTGAAATTGATAGTGAACTTGCGAAATCTTATTAATTTGATATTGTGGAAGAATTGATTGTTTTATATTCGGAATGTCTGTTCGCAAGGTAAAAGCTGAGTAAAGAGGAATAAACCTCTCATTGTTTAAAACCATATCTAAGCCCTCTTTTAATGATTTTACTTCTGTAATGTTGTTGCTTAAGTAGCCCCAGTCTACAGGCGCGTCTTCAAGTTGGTATATATCCAGATCATCAAATGATTTTGTAAGTTTAACCTTTTCCATCAGTCCGATCATTGCTTTGGCACCTGCATAATTTTCTTGTAAAGTCACTCCTGGCAAAATGTCTTTATGTAAAACCGCGGTGTCTATGGCAAATTGCTGAAGAATCCGATAAACGTTTGGTGAGCGTAAGTATTGATAAATTAGCATATAAGGATCGCCTGAGAAATTGTATGTTTTGGACAAAGAAGGCCGATCGAACGTAAATTCTGAAGGTTCGTCTCCCAAATACCCCCAGTTATATCCTACCCCAGATCCATGAACAAAAGGCAAGTGAAGGAGGCGAAGATTACTCTGAGAGTTGAGATAGTGGTCTGCTAGCTCGTAAGACAGAGGAACTTTAACCTGATATCCCGTAAAAACCTGGCCGTTCCACATTGGCCTTAACAAGAAGAAGCACACAGCAAAGACAATGACTACTCGAACAAAACGAATTGGTATCCTGGACAATCCCAGTGCCATGAGCAAACAATAAGGAAGGAGAAAAATTACTCCAAGTTTTTCGTATGGATTGCGTACGACCATGGTGAACGGAAGGGTTTCAAACAACCATTCGTAAAATTGGGTACCCCAGGGAGGATTGGCTCCTTTGACAAAAAACCAACCCACTATAAGCCAGATAATTAAAAGCCTGCTTGATCTAGATCTGATAGCCCAAATTGAACCCACAGCGAGTAAGATGGGAAAAACCCAGCTAAGATAATTTATGGGTGGGCGGGAAAAAAAGTTGAACCAGATAGTTTGGGGAGAAAAATAGTATTTTTGCTTTAATAATAAAATGTCGGAATTAGAATAGTATTTACTGACATCTACAAGTGAGATTAGGTTTTGAGCTGAGTTTAAAAATTGATTATAAGGATTATCTTTTATGACAACTAATGGATACCACCACCAAATTGCTGCCAGAAACCAAATTACGGCCCCAACTATCAAGGGTGGAAATCTTCGATACTTTAACCATAAAACCCCGGCTGGTATCCAAAGTGCGAAAACAGAAGCAATAATTGCGAAGGATGTAGAATAAATGACGGACGAAAGGATTAATAATATAAGATACTTTAGCTTACTCGACTCTAACCATCTAACCCAAAGGTAGATAAATAGTGGAAGGTATGACCACAAAAAAAATAACTCTATAATAAATCGCTGCAGAACCTGGGAAACAAAAAATAAGTTAAATACATAAAATAGTGCAGCGTAGGTACCAACGTTGCTTTTCGAGTCAGGTAACAATAGTTTAGTCAGGGGGGGTATTGATACTAGCGGTACTAAAATTAACAAAAAGAAAATCAATTGTTGAACAACAAAATTGGAAATTTTTAAGCTGCTTAGTCCAGCAGAGAATATATACAACGTTATTCGTGGTGTTGAGAACAGATTAACAAATCCCAATCCTGTATCCTGCCAGAGATGCGATGAAATTAGATACGTCCTAATTGGATTAAAAAAGAGTAAACCCTCTTCGGCATGGGCAATAATTTTTCTTGGTCCAAACCAAATTGACGTCAAAAGAAACGGGATCAATATAAACAGTATTAATTTCCTAAGCATAGAAATTATGATGCGACAGGCTGAACCTTAATAAATGAATTTATGGAATCGGTTATAAACTTCCTACCACTCTTGTCTTTTAGAAAAGCGAGTAAAAGCGAGTCTGTTATCGCTAATGTAATGACAGGTTCCATCAAGAGCGCCCAATCCTTATGTTTCAGAAAGCGAATAAACCCTCTTATTGCGGCAGGAAAAAAGAGATTGGCGTAAATGACGAACAAAATTAACCACAGGACTTCATGTTTATTCTTCGTATTCAAGATGGTGTAATGATATTTTCCATATTCAGGAAAGAAATGCATACCCATGTTACGGACTCTCTTTTGCATTAAATGCTGTAAGTTCCTAGCATGGTAATGGTAATAACCCGGTTCGGGAACATAGGCAAAATAAGGATAACCTGACCGCACGCAATTAATAATAAAATCATGATCAAAATAATTTTTTGTGGTCCAGTTAGGTGTCTTTTTTAAATACTTGATTCTATAAAACATACGAGCGGCCGGTGGGATTTTTTTGTCTTGGTATTTACATACAATATAGCCGTTCTTTTTTTCGATAAAAGATTTTTCCACAGGCAAAAAAAGAAATTCTAAAAGCGGATCGCACTGACAATAGTGATAAGAAAGAAACCTGGGAACCCAGTGCATGTTTTTATGCGGATATTCCTTAGTGAACGTTGCAACCAGCCGGTTGTCGTCAAGAAGGGGTTTGATCATGTTTTTGATAAAATCTCTCCCCCTTAGAACGATATCTTGTTCTAAATAAAAAACGAAGTCCCCTCTAATTTTATGAAGCCCTCTTACCCAGTTGGAATATAAATTTCCTTCAGGGTGGATGAATACTCTTCCTCCAAGGCTTTTAGCTATTTCAACACTGTTGTCTTTTGATCCGTTATCGATGACTACGACATCAATCAGATCAGCAGGGTATGATTGTTTTTTAAGTGATTCTAGGCATTTACGAATGCCGTCTCCACCATTTAATGTGAGCAAAATGAATGATACCTTTGGCCATTTAATCATTCTTGTCATGTGGCGTATTTAATAAAACAGTCTACTATCATTTGCCATGATCTAAACTTTTTTCCTAGTTTTTTTTGAGTATTTTGACTTTTCAATCCACCATCTTTGGGATATCTGTTTGGATGCGCACTAAGATATTCGTCGATACGGACTTCTTTGATTTTATTTCTATCTGGGCGCACATTAGACATCAAATACTTAGCCAGCTCCACCGGAGTAGTAACGTTGTCGCTTGCTACATGATATACACCACTCATTCTGGCATCAATTAGTTGTATCATTGAATCTACAAGTTCAGGTATGTATGTCAAAGTTATATTTTGATCATGAAAAAGCGGGTATGAATTACCTGTATCGTAGAGCCACTGAATTTTTCCAATATAATCTAAACTAGGATCATAGATGGGTTTAGTCACATTGCCTATCCTCACAACACAAGCGTTCTCATTTGAAATGACGGCTTGTTCTGCCAGTCTTTTAGTCCAACCATACCAGGATAGATTGTTGGGATCATTTTCGGGTGTATCACTTTCGGAGTATGGTCCCTTCCGCGTTTCTTTTCCACTAAAAACCATATCTGTAGAAACGTGAAGCAAATATATTCTGTATATATTGCAGACTTCGGCAAGATTTTTGGCTCCTACAACATTTATCATCCAGGCACTGCCTTCTTCGTCGCCTCTCTGGATTTCTGCTGTGTTAGCGTTTCGGTGGGCTGCAAAATTTAGAATAGTATCCGGTCGATATTGTTTTACTGCGTCTTCTACTGCATGCTTGTTAGTTATGTCCATCTGCGCCGATGAAGGACAAACTAGTGAGTAATCTTTTCTACCAGCTAATGTATGAATGCACGTTGATCCGATAAATCCACTTGTTCCCGTAATTAAAATTCGTCTTTCTGATTTAGCGGCCATTTAACCAGATTATACAAAATGGTTAGAATTTTACTAGTTAAGGTCAAACATCTCAGGATAAATTTTTTTGTAGTAATATTTTTGACTCAATTTGTACGCGTTCTTGCTGTAAAAAGGGTATTTTGACATAATTTTTCCAACGGCGGCTACAAACGCTTTGGAATCATCGTAATTAACGATTATTCCTGATTCTGATCTCTCTATTTCTCTTGAAAACTCCAAGACATCAGTACATATAACAGGTAACCCTAGACTAATGTATCTTTTAATTTTTCCGGGGTCCCCATAATAGGAAACATTACTCGGATCAGGAATATAAGTGGCTATACCAATAGTGCATCTGTTCAAAACCTGATTAAACGATTCGCCTTCAAGATAGCCATAAAACTTAGTTTGGACTTCTGTTTCATACGCTCTGTGTTTTAAATATTCCTCATCCGGACCTGACCCGACAACTTCGTACTGAAAGGTTTTAAATTTTTTGAACAATGCGTGAGAGTGATCAAAAATGATTCCGGGTCCTTGGCTCTTTTTAAGCACACCTATGAACCCAAATATTACTTTCTTGGCATTTTTCCTTTTGGTGTATGCAAATTTATCGGTTCCGATTGGGATAATTGGATGTTTGGCATTTCTTTCATAAATCCCCATGTCTTTACGTAAATTAAGTAATCTGTGGTTAACAAAAGCTACCTTATCCGAGTAGGAACTAATCTTGTCAAATTGCCAATAAACATACCTCATAAGCATGATGATTTTATTTTCATGAATAGGCGGGTAATAATCCCAAACCCAAAAGACGGTTTTTTCTACAACCCCAAAACCTCTAAGGAGATTTCCGATCCAGGCAATGAACGCATTGACTGTGAAATAGATGTTGATTGTCTTATATTTGTATTTGAGCCAAACCGTATATCTAATAATCTGAAGAAAATTGATTAGTGACCTAATTGGTAGCAATATAAACACAAGTGATGAGGGTATGGGTAGTTGAAAGAGGACGAATTCTTTTTCTAATTTTCCGTTTTTGAAAATTATTAGTCTGTTGTAATTTTTTTTATTTTTTAAATTATGAAACCCTATAGAAAAATGAAATACGTTAACAAAATTATCAAGCAGGTAGTCTAGTATTTTTCCTGAATTTTCGTAGGGTGAGTAGTTGATATAGACAATTGACTTATTCATCCTCAACTAATTTATCTAACGGCTTCTTTAACATGTTTAATAATATGGTCCACTTGCCGTTGGGTAAGGTCAGCATGTATTGGGAGGAGGATAACGTCCTGATCAGCTCGCGCGGTTGATGTAAGATCTTTCCTAAGGCCGCCAAATATTGGATATATATCATTTCTGCGATTATTGATGTTTACCATGATATTTTGGTCCCTTAAGTATGTTGCAAAGCGCAGACGGTTTTCAACATGAACTGGAAATATCTGATAATTGGGGCTTCGGTCAGCATGGTACTTCATGAGCTTTATTTTTGGTAGCCCTGAGAGCTCATTTCTATAGCGCTCGCCTATGACTTTTCTTTTTTTGGCCGCCTCATTGAAGTGATCAATTCCAACTATCCCTAAAGTAGCTGTTATGTCGTTCATATTATATTTAAAGCCGAGCACGTCACCTTTAAAGTTATTGGGCAAGGGATCTATAAGATTTGTTTTTTTTTCCTCTCTATCAATGCCGTACCAAATGATTTTTTTGAGTTTTTGATAATAATCTTGGTTAGAAGTTGCGATTAAACCGCCATCTCCCGAGGTGATGATTTTTACAACTTGCAGAGAAAAACACACAAGTTCTCCTTTTAAACCAATGTAATCATTCTTGTACTTACTCCCTAAGGCGTGAGCTGCGTCTTCAATTAAAGGAAGCTTGTATTTTGTCCCTATCTTTCGTATTTCATCTAAATCAACGGGGTTTCCGCCGTAATGAACCACCATGATTGCTTTTGTTTTTGAAGTGATTCTTTTCTCAATGCTTTTGGGATCTATATTAAGATCATCGTATTTGATGTCAGCAAAAACAGGTACTGCTCTCTGTTCTAAAATTGCTGTATTTGTAGCAATAAAAGTGAAAGGAGTAGAAATCACTTCATCACCAGAACCAACTCCCAGCATCGCAAGGCTGGACCTTAGCGCGGCAGTCCCATTGGAGACAGCAACACAGTAGCGAAAGCTCCATTTTTTACAAGCTTTTTCTCTTAACTCTTTTTCTTTGACTCCCGTATTAATCCATTTTGATTTCAAAGTTTTGGACACTTCAATCGCTGCTTGCTTGGGAACAAATGTCGACCATGGCCGAATCAGATCTTCGCTTAATGTGTAATTTTTCTTTTTAACGCTCATGAAAACAGATAAATTGTAACACGAAACTCTACACTAATAGAAACTGTCGCAAGTATTCCTCGGAGGTTTTTAAAGCTGGATATAAACGTTTTAGTTTATTGGTATCCATTTCGTATAACTGCTTCTTTGCGTCTGGTCTGACCTGGATATTCTTTTTTAAAAGTTTTTTTGCATCCAAAAAGGAGAAAGTTCCAACTCCACCGACATTAAAGACTTCATTTCTGATAGATTTATTCAGGAGGACTTCGATCACTTCGGCGACTGCAAAAGTGCTTATAAGTTGGAGTTTTGAGTTAAGAGTAACGTAAATCGGGTTATCCTTGATGACATCGTGAATTGGTCCCTTTTTTAATTTTTTCCCAAGAAACATCGAAAGTCTTAAGATAAGAAATTTTTCTTTATATTTCTTTACAATGAGCTCTGCTAAATACTTATGAAGTCCATACGGTTCTAGTCTTTTTGGGTTAATTTGCACGTTTTCCTTAGTGTACTTAGGTTCACTGTGGTTCTCGTATATATCTGGAGAGGAAATATAAATATAAACGTCGCAAGGAAAATCGAAAATACTTTTGATTACAGAAGCAGAAGAAGCGAAAAAATCTTCTACGGGATTTTGGTTTGCCCAAAAACGCTTACTATTCCCATTTGCGTTTATCACAACATCAAAAAGTTTTCCTATTTGATCCCGATAATTACCTCTGTTTATTGATATAACAACAAATTTAGTTGAAAAATATTGAACCAAATCAGACCCCAACGTTCCACTGCCGCCAATAACTGCTAATGTTTTCATGGCTTAATATGAAATTGCTCGTTGATAATTTTTATCAAACCATTGAACTGTTTCTTTAATCCCTTTTCTCAACGAGGTTGGAGGTATCCAATTGAGAATTTTTTTCATTTTTTTAATTCCAAACAGTTTATGGAGTGCTCCGTCTGGCTTACTAGTGTCGTATACCAGCTTGCCTTCGTAACCTAGTACTTCCTTGATCGTTTCGGCAAGTTCGGAAACTGAGATGCCGACCCCAGTGGCAATGTTTAATGGATCTACGTTGTTATATGTCGAAGCTGCTCTTAAAATAGCCTCTGCTCCGTCCTTTACATATAGCCAATCTCTAATGGGTTTTCCTGTCCCCCAAACTTTGACAAAATGTAGCTTTTTTTTCTTAGCCTCGTAAATTTTTCTGATAAGACCAGCTAGAGCCTTGCTCTGCTCGGGATTAAAATGTTCTCCCGGGCCATACATATTAGCCATAACAAGGTGAATAGAGTTGAAATTATGCTGCCTTTTAAGAGCAAGTCCATACACCGTGGAGGCTTTTCTAGCAAATCCATAGCTAAATATACTGTCATGAACCCAACCATTCCAATAATCTTCCTCATTCATTTCACTACTCTCGACATATCCAGGATAAGAGCATCCCGCAACAATGTTGATGAATTTTTTGACACCCGTTTGTTGAGAGGCATTCATCAAATATATCCCCATTAGAAGATTATCCATAAGTAAATCCGCTTGTTTCCCCTCGTGATAACCTATTCCACCTTGGTTGGCTGCGCAGTTGATTACTAAATCAGGTTTAGCTATGTTTAGATAGGAAAAACAATCCTCACGTTTTCTGAAATCAATTCCTTCTTTTGTTCTGGGAACAAGAATTTCGCACTTTATTTGTCGTAAGTGATTAATAATGTGAGTTCCAAAAAAACCGTTCCCACCAGTTATAACGACTCTCCTTCCTTTGAAATAATTTAGATACTTCATTAATTTTTTTTCATCCCTTTTTTGTCTAATTCGTTTTTTATCCAGTCATAGTTTTTCCTAATACCGACTTTTAGCGGAATCTTGGGCTCCCATCCGAGAAATTTTCTAACCAGTGTGTTGTCGGAATTTCTACATCTCACGCCTTGCGGTTTCGACAAATCGTATCGTTTTTTTATTCTTTTTCCCGCAATTTCCGAAGTCATATCAATAAATTCGTTTATCGAGACTGCATCGTCAGTGCCGATATTTACAGGCTGATGTATTTCAGAAAGAGTAAGTCTGTAAATTCCTTGAATACAGTCGTCTATATAACAATATGATCGCATTTGTTTACCATCGCCCCAAACTTCAATTTCATCCCCGTTTCTAGCTAAAGCAATTTTTCTACAAATTGCGGCGGGCGACTTTTCCCGTCCGCCTTCGTATACTCCTAATGGACCATAAATATTATGAAATCTGGCTACCCGAGTTTCTAATCCATAATCTTCGTAATAATTAGCACAAAGCCTTTCAGCGAATAGTTTTTCCCAGCCATACTCGCTATCAGGAAGTGCAGGGTAAGCATAACTTTCTTTTAGTCCTAAATTTTTTTTAGGTTCTTTAAAATTCGGATAAACCAGAGCCGATGAAGGATAAAAAAATCTGCTAACATTATTTTGTCGAGACGCCTCAATCATGCTAGTATCAATCAAAATATTGTCATTCATAAGCCGAGCTTTTACGCTGCTTATAAAACCGATTCCACCCATATTGGAGGCCAGATTGTATACTTGGTTAACGTTTTTAGTAGCTTTTAAGGCGTTTCTTTTAATACGAAGATCTAATAACAAAAATTCATCGGCAACCGTTTTTTCAAATTCTGGGTTTTTAATATCAACCCCTCTCACCCAATAATCCTTTTTCTTTAGAAATTTTACGAGGTGGTGTCCTATGAATCCACCGGCGCCTGTTACTGTCACCCTGATTTTTTTATTTGTGGCCATGATTTTAATTACTAGATAAGTATTCTAACACTTTTTGCAAATTTTCTATCCAGTTGGAAAACCATACGCTGAAATAATTTGACCTGCGTTGTTATTACTATAATTTGAAACGGCAAAAGTTCTGGCTTTCTTAGACAAGGAAGTTAATCGATCCTGGTGTAAAAGGAAGTGATTAATTGTATCGATTATGTTTTTTGGTGTGATATCAATTAATTTTCCAACGGTATTGTCCATAGCTTCTGGAATTGCTCCACGATTGGCAGCAATCACAGGCGTACCGCAGGCCAAGGATTCGATGATAACCCTGCCGAAACCTTCCTCGTGAGTACTGGGAACGATTGTGAGATCGGCGGCAGAGTAATAGAGGGAGAGCATGTCCTGGGAAATACGGCCAATATAAAATTTTTTTACTTGATCTTCGAGAGGACCTGAACCGGCTATTTTGAGATTAATTCCGGACTTGAACTTTTTGGCTGCTTTAAGCAGCTCCGGTATCCCCTTTTCAGAGACCAATCTGCCCACAAAAAGAACCACAAATTGACCTGACCAACCAAGCGCTTTTTTGCTTAATAATTTATCTTTAGGAGAGAATTTATCTAAATCCACCCAGTAAGTAAAACGGCCCACTTTTTGAGGTGATACACCTTGCTTAATTAGTTCACTTGCAGATTGGTTTGACAAGCACAGGTTGTAATCGGCAGATTCAAAAATAACTCTGGCTAACCATCTATAAAGACCACTGGAAGGAAAATGGTAAATTGAATGGGTAGAAACGATCACCCGAATACCAAATAATCTGCCCCAAATTACCCCTGCAAATGCAGCAACTAGTCCATGAGAGTGAATTACCTGGGGTCTTGAAATAATCAATAGCAAGGGAAGGGCAATGAATAGTCCAGGTGCTAGGTATAGAAATTCTAAAACTGGATAGGGAGATAGTTTGTTAAATAGCCCGGGAAACCATGGGATACGAAACACCTTTAAGAATTGGGAGGTCTCCCAAATTGACCATGGAGAATTGGTGGATAGAGGTCGGTATGTGAGGACAAATACTTGATGTTTCATTTTAATTAACTCTCTGATTAAATCTTGAAGATGGGTTTCCACTCCTCCTAAATTTGGATAGTAATGAGATGTTAGTTGAAGTATTTTCATGCTTTTGTGATTCGGCCAACCAAATAACCAAGTCCTCCAAAAAACTGCTCAAGAGTCAAAACTACAATCATGCCTACTGTTAGTCCCGGGTTTTGCACAAGCCTTTGCCAGTTTTTATAAAAAATGGGGCGTAAAAAGTAAATAGTTTTAGGACCAATGAGAGAAAGCTTGTGTTTTTTAAAATAACGGTGTGAAGAGATGCCATAATAATATTTCTTTTTAAGTAAGTGCAGAATTGATCTTATTCTCTCATAATGTTTAATTCGGGAAGAAATCCGCCCCACTTTATAACCTTTACGGACAACATTTTCAGGCAAATCCCAATCTTCCGGCCCAGTTAAACTAGTGTCGTAACCACCTATTTGGTCGAATATTTTTTTGGGAAAAAATCTAGCAGCGTCTGTATCCGGATCTCCAAAGTCACTATAAAAAGACCTTTCAAAGGCTTTTATTTTTTCTAAATGATTTGTAGCTATTGGTAATTCAGGAATTGCTATGGCCCCAATAGTGGAATCTTTTTGAATAGTTTGCACACATTCCGAAACAACGTCAGATGTGAGTTCCATATCAGCATCTAAAAATATCAGATATTGTCCGTGAGCTTTGGAGGCTCCAAAGTTTCTTTGAATGCTTCTCTCTGCATGTTTTCTCTTAATGGCTACGGTGGCCATCCGGGAGGCTGTTTTAAAAGTTCCGTCCGTGGAACTATCGTCGATTACTATACTTTCAATTCTGGGATAAGACTGATTATTGATAGACGCAAGTAAGCATTCAATAACTTTTTCCTCGTTATATGCCGGAATAATGATTGACACCAGTGGTTTAGCCATGAAGAGATTATATTATAATGATGATGTTTATGAAAACGCATAAATTTTGGATTGTGGGAATTTTGTTATTATTCGGTATATATTTTATTACCCTGTTTCCCAGTTTTAATTTAGCTTTGACCGGGGATGATTATTTGGGACTATGGCGGTATCAGTTTTATCATAATGGCTGGGGAGGTGAAACGTTAAGTAACTGGTCCTACTTCTTCACCGATTACGGTCCGATGGATATGCTAACGGCCGTTATCCACCACTATTTTGGATTTAATCATCAAGTTTACTACATTTTCTCTTTCGCGCTGAGATTCTTAGCGGCTTTATCCTTTTTGTGGCCGGTATACACCTTAACCAAAAACAAATGGGCCAGTATCGGAGCGGCTGCCTTTTTTGCGGTGACAACTACCGGGTTAGAAGCCACCGACTGGTCATTTAACATGCCCTCATATATAGCTATCGCCTTAGCTAATACCTTTTTGGGCTGTTTTATTTTGGCTCGAACGAAAAATCACTTATTAATTTGGATTGCATCAGCGGCCTTATTTGTCTTGGCTATCATATCTCAACCTGTCAGGACTATGTTCCTACCTATTCTGATAGTTGGGCTAGAAATATATTGGTTAATTACCAACTTTAACTTAAAAAATGTTGGGCTGGGACTACTGAGAATAAGCTTATATATATTTTTGCTAATGACAATTTTAAAGTACACCAACTATGGTGGAGCGGTAAGTTTACGCGGCAGTAAAGCTCTGTCCCAAAATTTCCAACAGGTAATCCAGCTAATTAACGACAAAAACTATAAAATACTGGTGTCTCCAGTGAGCCAAATCGGTTCCATAATTCTCCCCAACGATTTTATGTACCAGCGAATAGAGGTATGGGGATTACCTAGAACCTTTCGCCGGGTAGTCGGACCGACATTTGTTCTATTTGGGCTAGCTTTAGTTATTTTTAAGACCCGCCAGCGTCAACTAGTAGCGGCCCTCATATTGGCAGCTGGTTGGACTGCGTTTATCTGGCAAACATTCATGCCGCCGTCTAATAGTGCTCTCCAACCATTTGAATTACTAACTTACCTACTGGGCGGTTATATTCTGATAGGTTTAGGCTTATTGTGGCTCAACGCTAAAACCCAGCCATCTCTGCGCCTCGGGCTGGTGTTATCCATACTCATGCTTGTCAGCGGTTTCATTCTCTTTTGGATTAGATATCCGGGTCAATTATATGAGATCACTGGACGATACTTGATTGTATCAGGTGCCGGTTTAGCCTGGCTTATGGCTATGCTTCTAGCCGTAAAGACCAAATTTAGAAGCAAGATTATCTTAATTCTCTCGTTTGGATTTATGTTTAGCTTACACGCCAAGGTCAGTTACAAATACTTGTATCACTTATCCGAAGTGAGGGGGATTGAGTTAACTACCAGAATAAGAAATTCAGTTAAGCCGCCTAAAAACTTTGGTAAACCCAACATTCCACTGGTGTTTTATTTTGAAGGAGATAATCCTGAAGTTATATACCACTCGTTTATATTCGGCTGGCCGGTAATATCTCACTATCAGTTTAATATCTCCGGTCCCTGGTACAACGTTGCCCCCACTGAAAATTGGCAAGAAGTAGTCTCGGCCTATCAGGACGGCGAATCATTAAAAAGGTTCATGCCCGGGCCTTATGGACCTGTGGAGTTGGAAAATATTTATGCATATAAACTTGAAAATAAAACCCTATATGATATTACAGATGAGAAGAGAGAGTTACTAAAAAGAATCAAGTATGCTGAAAGTAAATAGTCGCGTAATAATTACTTCTGGTTTGCTGCTGTTAATTAGCTATATCAGTTTACCAAATGTAAAGAATTTCTATTATTGGAAGGACGACTGGATTTTTATGTGGGCCAATAAGTTAAATCCGGCGGCAGTATATAGAGAAATTGGAGGTACTCCAGATGGTTGGCAAGTAAAAACGGGCCTCTTCATGCTCCCTTACACTCGCTTATACGACAAAATTTCCTTTGAGCAGTTTCAATCTACCGGAATTTATCTAAAATTTCTTAATAGCGCCGCCGTCTTGCTACTGGTGTACACTTTTACTAAAAATAAAACCTCCTCGATTCTATCTTCTTTATTGTACGCGGGTTACAGCGGAGGTGTAGAAGTGTATACCTGGCATAGAATTACAGGTCTTGCGGTATTCTTTTCACTACTAGCATTTGCATTCCATAATTTATTTCTAAAAACTAAGAGACCACTTTACTTCTTAGGCATTTGTATTTCTGCAATAATGAGTTTATTTTCTTTTTTTGGACGGGTAATAGGAATATTCCCACTACTGGCTATCTCCACGTTTTTCCACTTCTATCTTCGTCCAAGTAAATTTTTAGCCAAGTATTTCGGATTTTTAGTACTCGTAATTGTAATACTAATAATTATCATTCGAGATCCAGCTGTTAACACCTCTGGATTTTCTTATTCCCATGTTCTCTCAGAAAGTTACTCACACCTAGACATCTTATTTAGTAATATTGGTAACCTGCTACGAATTCCTATTTTCCCATTAGCCGAGGAAGGAGGATTAGTAGGAAGAATCTCCTTCCTAAGTCTACTTATTGGAAAGGTTTTTTTTATTACTACAGTAGTTGTAACTATTGTCTTTCTGGTTACCCGCTCAAAGTTCTGGCAATCCACGGCCACCATCTTTTTGTGGATGGCCTTTATGTTTATTCCTAACTGGATGTATGCTAGCGGTGGACCGAGCACAATGGTCGGATCCTCCCACAGATATATGGCCGGCATAGGTATTGGAGTGCTTCTTATGATTGGACTTCTTTTGTCAAAGTTATCTAAGTTGAAGCAGATACTAGTGTTTGTCCCATTGCTCATAATGTTTTTAAAATACTCTACGTATGTATTGAGCATTGAAAGCTCGTTAAGAAATGCTAATCTTGTAAAACCAATCTATCAAAAAATTGTGAACGATACCACCGTTGATTCACTACCCCGCGCTTTGGTTATTCATACATCTAGGAGCAACTTAGTGTCTGGCTGGTTCCCCTATGCTTATGCTTATTTCAAGGGTCTACGGGATTCTGCAATGTTTCCTACGGTGTTTTCGAATTGGGATGCTGCTGCAGAATGGATCTGCGCTCCCAACAATAAAAGAGAAGAAATTACCTTTAAATATGCGGCTCCCGATAACCAAAAAGGGAAACCCATTTTGAAAACCAACATTTATGCCTGGTCGGTAGATTTTAATGGTACAATTTCCAACGAAACGATGGCTTTCAGAGAGAAGGTGTCTAAATGCTTAGAACAAATATGAAGAACAAGTTACGCTACGGAATTTTCATTCTTGCCTACAATGTTGCGTCTACCCTTATTGCGGCATACGAACGCATTCCGGTAAAAATTAAAAGGGGTGCTTCCACCATTTACTGTCTTGATGATCACTCCGGGGACAATACTTATTTTGCAGCCATGGGTTACAAGTTACTTCGAAGAATTGAAAAGTTTCGAGTATTTAGAAATCCCCGAAATTTAGGCTACGGTGGAAATCAAAAACGTGGATACCGCTATGCCATAACCCAAAAACTCGACGTTGTAGTTATGCTGCATGGCGATGTCCAATACTCACCTGAAAAAATGCCATTGCTTTTAAAACCCTTCGAAGAACAGGATTGGAGGCAAATAGGTGTAGTAATGGGTTCCAGAATGCTAGGCAGGCCCTTGGAAGGTGGTATGCCTTATTACAAATTTATTGGTAACAAAATACTAACTCATTTGGAAAACATAATTCTAGGTACAAATTTTTCCGAATTCCACTCGGGATATCGTGCATATAATACTAACGTCTTTAAAGCAATTCCCCTGTCTAAACTGTCAAATTCATACCACTTTGACACAGAAATGATAATATTTCTCAATCATCTGGGATATCGAATAATTGAAGTGCCCATTCCCACTTATTACGGACCAGGCAGCAAAAGCGGAGTCAAGGTGTTCTCCTACGGTTTAAGCTGTCTCAATGCAGTACTTAAATATCAATTATCTCAGTTAGGACTCATTAAAGATTCAATTTATTCTGTCTCCCCTTACAGCTTTAAGCATCACTCTAACTCCAGTCATATGCTTATTGCTTCTCTAATTAAAAAATGCAACTTTCGTACAGTTCTTGATTTAGGCTGTGCTGGAGGATTCTTAGCTTCTGCACTAGGTCCGACTTGGCAAGGAGATCTCATCGGTATAGAAAAAAGCCATAGTTGGAAAAGATTTGCAGCCATTAACCGTTATTCGACTGTCTATTGGCGAAGCTTAAATAAACCTCTTCCAAAGACATCTTCAGAAGTCACTGTGGCCGCAGATGTTCTTGAACATTTAAACAAGCCGGAGACAGTAATAAATCAAATTAACTCTAAATACTTAATAGTTTCCTTACCTAATTCTAATTATTTACCTGCTCGAATACTGCGTTTTCTTTTTCCAAGACATAAGTTCACCCGCGGTCCTTTTGATTCCACCCATTTACATTTTTTTACAGATAAATCTTCCCAAGAGTTAATCAATAGATCAAAGTATTCTATTATTTCTAAACAAGTTACCCCCGCTCCGTTTTTTACGAGTATCGGCATAGTACTGGCTAGACTACTTACCCAGCATTTTGCCTATCAATACGTATACTTAGCAATAAACAAGAAATACCAATCAAATTAGTTTTATGCCCTCGATTTCCAATTCTTGGGTACGTGTGGATGGGACAATTCGAGTCTTGTAAACTTGTATTTCTGAGGCCCCTGAGCTTTAGCCCATTTCCAGGTTCTCCTAAGGGCTACCTCTAAAGGAGTGTCATTGTAACCGAATACTCGCTCTAGCAGAGAGTGATCGGAAATAGCCTGTTGAACTTCGTTCACTCTTTCGGGCAAGTAAGTTGGCTTAACTTTAGATCTTGTTATTTTCTGTATCGCCGCTGATAACTCGTTGATAGACCAACTAAGATTAGAGCCCACATTAAATATCATTCCCGCTACATCCTCAAATCCACAACGATGAATTATTTCAACCACTTCGTCAATGTAAGAAAAACATCTCTTCATTTCCCCGTTGCCATATATAACATAAGGTTCATTTTTTAAAATTTGGTTCATAAAAAGTGTGACGACATTTCGATATGGATCAGACATGTTTTGTCTGGGACCGAAGACATTGTGAGGCCTGACAATTACATATTCGAACCCATACACCTGACTCATAACCTTAAGGGCTTTCTCGGCTGTAAGTTTGCTAATCCCATAAATATCCTTTGGCTGTGGATTGTTAGACTCTTTAAACGGAGTGGGGATGGAACCATAAACGGCAATACTTGAAGTGAATACAAAACGTTTAAGCTTTCTAGTTCTAATGGAGGGAACTAGAGTATTAAAGAAAGTATCTATGCAGCTGGTAGAAATCTCGATGGGTGAAAAAAAAGATTTACCCTCTGCAGCATTAGCTGCCAATGCAAATACCACTTCCGGAGCAATTAATTCAATAGTTTCTCTCGCCTTTTTTGTATCTCTAAGATCTAAACAAAAGTTACGGCTTCCCGGGATCTTATTTCTGTTGGTTCTGGAAATTCCATATACCTCATGTCCGTTTTTTAATAGCAAGTCTACTAGATGAGAGCCGATTAGGCCTGATTGGCCAGTAACGAGACACTTCACTATAGTGATTATACAGTGTTTGGCTGAAGTTAAAACAAAACCTCAACCAATTTTTTAGACGCCTTTTTGTGGTCTTTTAACATCTGGCTAGCTTTAATTAATTCATCATAATCATTAATATTTACATTACTGCCATTAATTAAGTGTCCGTAGGCTTTACCAAGTTTTGCCAATCGATCAATGGTGTATGTGATTTCCCGTTCTTGACGGATTGGGTGTATTGGCGTGTTTCGAATATGACTAAATACTTCCGGGCGGAATAAATATACCCCGCAACCACGGAACATGTGCGGCGGGTTTTCAGGCTTTTCGATAATCTCTATCATGCGGCCGTTTTTTGCCAACTTGACCGAACAAGTTTGTCTAAGAATTGCCAAGTCTTCCTCTTTCACTACACCTTCCATGACAATTGCCGTCGATTTTAAAAAATTTTGAATCATGCCGTCCAATGATTCAGACACTGTACAATCATCGCCATATATGACCATGAAAGGTTCCTTTTTGGTGTATTGCTCAGCTAAAAGAATTGCCTCACCATTACCGTTTAAGGTTTTTTGTTCAATGAAGTAGATATTAGCCCGCAAATCCATTTGGACAAATTTGAAATACTCAATTATTTTTTCTTTGTAAATATTGACAATGATATATATGTCCTCTATACCAATACTTTGCATTTGATCAACTACATAGTGAATTATTGGACGGTCATAAAGAGGAAAAAGTGTCTTGGGAAGGAGTGAAGAAAGGTAGCCCAACCGTTTTCCGGAACCAGCGGCAGGTATAACACCGATTCTTATCTTATTTTGCATCTTTGATTTCGAAAAGATTTTTGTTCTGTTGGACCCAATTAACAAGCTCCCGAACACCCTTTTCCGGAGAAACTTTGGCAGACCAGCCTAAATTTTTCTTAGCCTTAGTGATGTCACAGACAAAATAGACCAAGTCTCCCATTCGAGAGGGTTGATAACTAATCTCTGATTTTTTACCCAATATTTTCTCTATCAAGTGTATGCACTCTATCAATGAAAGTATAGTTTTAGTTCCACCGCCAATATTATAGACACCGGCTTTTTGTTTTTTGTAAAATGCGTCAAATGCTCTGACTAAATCGGAAATGTGAAGGATATCGCGGACTTGCTTACCTGTTCCAAAAATAGTTAATGGGTAATCCATAACAGAACGAATGGCGAAATTGGCTACCCAACCGTGGTCCTCTCCACCAAACTGACGCGATCCATATAGTCCTGTGAGCCTAAAAGAGGCCAAGGGAAGTTTGTAGGTATCAATGTAAGTTTGAGTATAAAGGTCTAGGGTATGTTTGGAAGCATGCAATGGTGTCAACAAGCCTTCGACCAATCTATGACTCTCATCTATTTCTGCCGGACGCCTGATGTAGCGAGTCTTGCCTTCTTTGACCTCGTCATTAATTTTGTTTCCATATATGTGGATAGTCGCGCAAGATACAGTCGGAATTTTATATTTACGGGCAATTTCTAAGATATTAAATGTTCCTACCACGTTGGTGGTAAAGTCCAACTCTGGGTCTTCCCAGGAAATTGTCATGGCTGGCTGGGCGGCAGTGTGAATTATAAAGTCTGCTTTTTTGGCGTAATTTTCCAATGTTTGTCTGTCTCTAATGTCCTCTCTGACTATTTCTACTTTTAGTTTTTTTAGAAACTCAACGTTATGAAACCTGGCTTTTTCAGTAGAATAACCAGTCCTGCGGAGTTCAAATTTAGTCAGATTATCATAAGCTACTACCTTCGCGCCTTGTTTTTTGTAGTATTCACAAACATGACTGCCTGCAAATCCGCATCCCCCGGTAACTAATACTTTCATACACCGAAGTTTATATCACATTTTTGGCAAGTGTAAAGATCCGTCTCTAAACACTCCAAATTTCATCCCCAGATAGTTTATGGTAGTTGAGGAGCAAATGGCTATAAACCAAGCCAGGACTCTTACCCCTGTCAGATTTAAAATAACTTGGTTAATTAGATTGTTGGCTATTAAAGAACTTCCATACAGAATAATAAAAGGCAGGACTTGATGTCTGGCCTGCCGATCGTGGGCTGCAAATACAAAAGACCGGTGGCCCACAAACGAAACTGTTGCCCCACAGATGTAAGATATAGCCTTAGCCAAAGGAGTAGAAATACCCGATAGTAAAAATAACAACCCAAAATAAACCATAAAATCAACCCCCACCGCCAGTCCTCCTACAAACACAAACCGCATGAGCTGTATAGAAGTTTGTACCACAAGACAATTATACAACTGTATAATTGGGTGATGAAAAAGGATTGGGAGGTGCCGGATTTTGAAAAATTTGAATTTAAAAAAAGAAAGACTAAATATTGTTTGGTTATTCCCGTTATTAATGAGGGAGACAAGTTTAAGAAACAGTTGAAAAAAGTAAAAAGGTATTCGAAACTAGTGGACATTATTATTGCCGATGGAGGAAGTACGGACGGTTCCACCGACCCAAAATTTTTGAAAAATCAAGGAGTGACTACCTTGCTCGTAAAAACTGGTTCAGGGAGATTGGGGGCTCAATATCGAATGGCTTATGCCTTTGCCCTTAAAAATGGTTATGCAGGGGTATTACACATTGACGGTAATGGTAAGGATGATTCTAAAGCTATTCCAAATTTTGTGAAGTATTTGGATATGGGATATGACTATATCCAGGGATCCAGGTTTATTAAGAGCGGCCGGGGAATAAATACTCCTTTAGAACGAGAGGTGGCAATTAAATATTTATTCTCTCCAATGCTTAGCTTGGCCGCTAGCAAATGGTACACAGACACAAGTAATGGGCATCGGGCTTACAGCAAGAAGTTACTTCTTGATCCAAACTTGAAATTATTCCGGGGCGTTTTTAATAGCTATGAGATTTTGTTTTATGTGACCGCCCGCGCAAACCGATTGGGACTGCGTAGTGTGGAAATCCCGGTTATCCGCAGCTATCCTCCGCAGGGTAAAACTCCCACCAAAATAGTCGGCTTTAGAAAAAAGCTGGACGTTCTCCTAATGGCTATTAAGGCGGCAACGGGCTACTATAATCCACTCACTTAGCCTCTCATATTGTGTAATTCAATCGGTGGCCCACCATTACCTTGGTTTGGGGGCATGTAAACTACATCCCAGCCATCTTTTCTTAGCTGCGAATAGAGTTTTATCGTGTTATCCGGATTCATGGGTAGTGTAGTGGCGGAATAGATAGGCCGGAGAGAAATAATATTGTGATCAGGCGAAAAGTTATCTTTTAATACCCGATGGTCTATCACCGAACCTGCATGCAGTACGAAGGCTAACGACAGTTTTCTACCGGTAATTTGATAAATTTCCTGTGAGGCCGCGGCAATATCACTCATTGAAAGAAGACGGGTGACTCCCGTATGCCGCACGCGAACCTCATGATCGGTACTGTGAAGGGAGGCTTGAAAACTGGAAATGTGGGCTGGGTCTATTTCCCGGGCGAGCTGCGCTCCTTTTATAAAAGCCGCTAAGACGTTGTGGCCAGTATCGGGGGCAATGGTCGACCAACGACAGGCTTCACAGTCTGGAACTCGACTTACAGCGGCAACAAGTTCGGCTGTATGTCGGTTATAACCAGGATCCCCGGAAAGTAAAGCTCCAGCACTAAATGTTTCACCAGATTTTAAAATTCCCCGCTCGACTGCTATTTGTTTGGCTCTGACCAGAAAAGCCGACAGTTCAGCTGGAGTAATCGGTCGGGCCAGAGTGTAGTGCAAATCGGATTCGGAAGCGTAAATGGCTCTTATGGTAGTTGAGCCAAAGGGACAATCTAGGCAGTCGGCCGGACAACGGCCATTAAGATGGGTACCAAAAAGAAGCTTTCTTTTCCCGGGAGGCATGAAATCTTCACCACCCAATAGGCCGGGCAGTCGGGAATCGGGATTCAGAGCTGGTTCTCCATAAGCCCGTTCCCAAGCCGTCTGGTAAGTACCCGTGGGGGTTTTGATGAGAAGTTCTAAATCATGGTTCGGAGTTTGTCTGAAAGTTTCCAAGGCCAATTGAGACACTGGAAGATAAGTTTTTTGCTCGGGTGTCATAAGGTAATTTTGCCAGTTTAGCATATAATGATACTTGTGTTTGGAAAAATATATAAAAATATTGGCAGAGGAGTTTTGTGGACCGTAGTGCACCAAATTTATGAAAATCCATATACTAAAGCCGTCGTCTCGCCGGTAGTTAATTTTTTTAAACCCGAATCATTGATTATTGGCGGCCATCGGATGTACATTGACAAAGATGACCGAGTGATTTCGCTGGAACTGATATTGAGTGGAAAGTGGGAGAAGTTTGAGGCAAGTCTGTTTGAACAGAATATTAAACCAGGAAACATCGTTATAGATATAGGTGCCCATATTGGATACTACACGTTGATAGCAGCAAAAAGGGTTGGACCAAAAGGGAAGGTATATGCATTTGAACCACTTCCCAAAAATTTTGAGTTGCTTAAAAAAAATGTGGAAGTTAATGGATATAAAAATGTAGTGTTGGTAAATAAAGCTGTATCGAACAAAAATGGCAAGAGTAAACTTTTTTTAAGTAATGAAGATAATTTTGGAGACCAACGCATTTATGATCCAGAAGGTAATAGGCGATCTACTTCTATCAGAACAATCAAATTGGACACTTTTTTCAAAAATAAAGAGAAAAGAATTAATGTCATTAAGATGGATATTCAAGGCTCAGAGGTAAAGGCTTTAACAGGAGCGTCAGAGGTGTTAAGAAAGAACAAAAAAATGAAAATCCTAACTGAATTTTGGCCGAGGGGATTATATCTAAGCGGTAGTTCGGGTAGAGATTATTTGGAATTACTTAAGGCTTATAAGTTTAAAGTTTATGAAATAGATAGTACTGCTAATAAAGTATCCAAAATCTCGTTTCAACAGATGTTAAAAAATTATCCTAAAAGTTCACTATTTAATGCAAACTTGTTGTGCGTAAAGTCTCAATAAGCTTGAGACTAAGAGAGGCGGATTTAGCCCAGGAAAATTGTAGAGACCACTTCTTAGCTTGAGCTGACGTTTTTTCATATAGTTTATTATCACTCACGAGACGAACGCAGGTTTTGGCAAGACAGGAAATATCGCCTTTGGGACAGAGAAGGCCAGTTGTGCCGTTTTGGATAGAATCTCGACAACCAGGAACGTCATAGGCGACAACGGGTGTACCGACAGAATTAGCTTCAATATTTACTAATCCCCAACCCTCTCTGATGGACGGGTTAAGCATCACATGAGCTTTGGCCAGCAGTTCAAATTTCTTCCGTTGATTGACAAAACCCCAGAATTTGAGCCGAGAATTAATGCCTAAGTGAAGACCGAGTTCATCCAGCTTAGCCTGATAGGTCGGTTCACTCTTGCCAACAATCCATAAACGCCATTGAGGATGTAGTTTAATAATGTATGAAAAGGCAAATAGTGTATCTTCAATTCCCTTATCATGAGCGACAGCGCCTAAAAAAATCACGGTTGGGGTTTTTTCTTTGGCAAATTTAGCAGGCAAAGTAGTGGTTCCGTTAGGTATGATATAAATATTTGAAGCGGGGATGGACCATTTGATCAAATCTTGTTTCGTGGACTGGGATACGGTAAAAAAGGGAATGTGACGATAAAAAAGTCGAAAAATTAAGGGTTCGGAAATAAACCCGGCTGTGCCAAATATGTAATTGGCGGGAAAGCGCAAATGATTTATCCACCAAACTTCTTTAGCCACCTCATGAATGAACGCTAATTTTTTGGATCTAACAAAAAGAGGGGTAAAAAAAGGGATTCCGTGAAACTGATCGACTACCAGGTCAAATTTGGGATGGGGAGAGAAAAAATACCAGATAACGGCTGCGAATTGGACTTGCAGAATCTGGAACCCCCGGCGGATAATGTGTACACCGTCGATAGTTTCCTCAGACGGACTATGGAGAACGGAAGAAGTAAACCAATAAACCTGGTGGCCCGCCTTGACCCAGGCCCGGATATGATGATAAGTGGAGATTTCAGCTCCGCCATAGTTTGGATGGCCGGGACCGCGCCAGGAAAGCATTAAAATGTTCATTTCTTACCCGCTAGGTTTTCAATAAGATTTAAGCTTTGTTTAGTAAACTTGTCCCAAGAAAATTGTCTACTCCAACGTAGAGAATTGGAAACGAGTCGTTTATATAATTTTTTGTTTTCAATTAACCGGATCGTATTCCCGGCCAGCAACTCTGGATGATGGGGAGGACAGAGGAGACCGGTAATTTGATGACGAACTGAATCTTTAGTGCCTGGAACAGAGTATCCTACTACCGGAGTTCCTACGGCATTAGCTTCAATATTAACCAGGCCCCATCCTTCCCGGATTGAAGGATTAATCAAAATGTGCGATTGTGATAGCAACTTAAACTTCTCCAGTGAATAAACCGGACCCAAAAACTTGACCTTTTTATCTACCTGCAGTTTCTGACAAAGAGTGTCTAAATAGAGTTGATAGTTGGTTTCGCCCTGACCTATCACCCAGAATTTCCAAGATGGACGGAGTTTACTAATAAAAGAAAAGGTAAGTAATGCGTCTTCTATTCCTTTGTCTTTAGACAATGCTCCTAAAAATACAATCGTTGGAATCTTGTTTTTAGGGGGTAAAGGAGACGGGATGGAAAGATTAACTCCACTAAGAAATACCGATATATTTTTTTCAGGAATTCCATATTTAATTAAATCTTCTTTGGTCGAATTAGATACTGTCATAAAAGGAATATCTTTGTAAAGAATGCGAAATATCCATGGCTCAAGAAAGCTGCCGACTATGGCTGGAATAAGGTTAAACGGTTTAGGCCAGGGATTTAGCCACCAAACCTCACGGGCCACTTCATGAATAAACGCAAGTTTAGGAACCTTAACGTACAGAGAAGTAAAGAAGGGCAATCCATGAAATTGATCAACGACTATGTCAAATCTCTCATGGGGTTTAAAAAGATACCAAGTAAATGCCGCTAAATTAACTTTAAAATTTTGGGATCCGCGTCTAACAATTTTCACTTTGTTAACAACCTCGAAAGGGGTTGCGCCCGGAAAGGTCGAAGTGAACCAGGTAACGCTGTGTCCGGCTTTGGTCCATGCAGTGACATTTTCAAGCGTGTTTATTTCTGCACCACCAGAGTTGGGATGACCTGGTCCTCTCCAGGAAAGCATTAGGATATTCATAGTCGACTAATTATGTTTGCGAATTCCCGATAACTTTTGTCCCAACTAAATTTTCGCGAGTAAAGTCTGGCTTGTTTAGACAGGTGGTTGCGAAGTTTCGGGTTTTTAATTAAGCTAACCATTGCGCCGGCAATTTCTTCAGGCGATGGATTTGGGGAGAGAATAATACCCGTTTGATTATCGACCACCGAATCCTTTAGTCCGCTGACGCCGGACACTATAGCCGGGGTTTCACAGGCTGCACATTCAGTAACAGTCATCCCCCACCCTTCTTTGACTGAAGGAAAGACCAATGCCCAAGCTTGTTGCATAAGTGTTACTTTTTTATCCTTTGAGTTTTTGGTGAAAAATAATATATTTTCATCCGCAAACTTTACTGAGTCTTCCAGATTCAAACTATCCCTCAATTTCTCAAGTCTTATTCTATCGTAACCATATCCTACGACTACTAATCTGGTGTCAGGAAAACGCTTATGAACAATCTCCATGGCTCTGATAACCAAATCTGTTCTTTTCATCTTCACCAATCGGTTAACGCATATAAATAACGGGTTTTTTGACTTTTTGCCAGGAAAATATCTATCGTGATCAACTCCTAATGAGAATGTGCTTATCATGGAATCGTTTATTCCCATTGATATCAAGTCTGCCTTTGTACTTTGGGCGTAACAAACGAACTTGGTGTTTAAATATGCCAAGTATTGAAGCCTTTCTGCCAATTTACCGAATCTGGATACAAAGACCGGGTATTCATAATAAAATACCTCTTGGGCAAGTTGGTTCAGATAAGCGATTCTTTTTGATTGCCATGCCCACAAAGGAGTTTGCCAATATATTGTGTTGGAGATATCGACTACAACATCCGGTTTTTTCCGGAGTTTCCAATAGTATATTGGCGCGTGAAAGTACATAGTCACTAGATTGCCTCTTCTTACAATCTTGACTCCGTCTATAGTCTCTTCATGTTTGCCGTATTTGAAGCTTCTGCAAAACCAAGTTACTTCGTGTCCCACTGATACAAGCCTCTTTGCCAATTCGTAGACTATGATTTCGGCCCCACCCACTTGTGGATGCTTAAGATCTTTCCAGTTTAAAATTAATATGTTCATCCTTTTTTGTAAGGATTAACTACCGCAAATGAATAAGTGATTAGAAATGCCCAGCATAAAAATGGGTGAATAAACCAGGCGAGATCAGGTTTTTGAAAAAATCCTTCGATTGATTCATAGAGAGGTCTGACAATGGTAATAGTATATAAAATAAATTTGCCAAGACGGAGACGATCCTGGGGCGAGTCAGAATCGAAGACTTTGTAGCGCCTTATTTTAGCCAGAGAAATATGGTGGAGCTGCATATATTCATACCTTTTTTCTAAATGCCGTTTAATGCTGGAGCTGCTATCGTGAACAACCTGAGCATCAACCACCGCATATTTATTTAATCCTTTATCGAGAAGGTCATAGAGAATATCTGTATGTAAAAAATTCTCCGGTTTAATATCTTTTAAGTGCAGGTATTTTTTGTTTATGAGAAACCCATTGCAGCCGAGGGTCGGGAAATCTTTTTTATTAAATTGAACAATAGTCCATTCCGGTTTTGTAGACACGATTTGATTTTTATGTGGCCAGGTTTTTTGAGTAATCTTTTGCCGATCAGCCTTGTGTAAATAGTAGGCAACAGGATCATGGTTGCCAAATAGAGAGATATATCTAGTAAAGAGCGGCAATCTGGAGTCATAATGGTAATGAAGTGTGAATGACCCAACCAGACGATCCTTGCCGAGCATGGGCTTGACTAACTTTCGAAGGCTGTCTGGGCTATATAGGTAGTTGTCTGAATCTAAAACCAATACTAAATTGTGCTTTGCTTTTTGGAAGCCTATAGATCTCCTGGCCTCCATATTGTTGCGGTAACCACCTTTTATAATGTGAAGGTTTATGCTTTTAGAAGATTTTGAGATTGCTATGGTTTTGTCAGTGCTTCCCCCATCAAGAATCAGGATCTCGACTTTGTTTTTAGGATAATCTTGGAACGTAACACATTCCAAGCACTTTTTAATAGTACGTTCGTTATTTAAAACCGGAATAATGATGCTAACTCCAGGAAAGTTCATTGACCTATTTTACTACTTTCCAAATCTGGACCATGGCGTTCTCAAATATTTTCCGGATACCGTAGTCGCCGGGAGAAAATCTCAATAGTTCGACCCCGGGCGCGTATTTGCTTACATAAATATAGCCTGCATCCGTAGATTTTAATTTAGATTTCAGCCCAGCTTGAGATTTCGCTTCAAAAATCCCGCTGTTGTAAATTATGGCTTTCCCGGAATATTTTTGGATATAGCCTCTGGAATTGGCAAAGGCTGCCGGGCGGTATTTGCCAAAATACTCACACTGCAAACATTCGTGATTATAGACCAACACTTTGCCGGCGGGCAGCTGCCTCAACTTGTCCAGTCCGATAATTTCTTCCGGAGAAATCCAATATTTTTCTTTCTTAAATTTATTCCAGTCGAAAGAAATAATGGCTCTGATAAGACTTTTAGGGGCCTTGAGCAAGTGTTTTGTGGCCAGGCTCCAGTCACTAAAAACGACCCCGTCTGTTAAATTCTCTAATTCAGTATTTATTTCTATCCGCCAATTATTGTTAATTGGGGTAATTTTGATTAATTTTGACTTGAAAAAACTTTGGGGCGGTTTGTTCATTGATTCAAAATATTTTGGAGTAGTTTTGATATTCAGATCAGTAATCGTCCAAGTTTCTGAAGGATTTTGGATAGAATCAATTAAAGACGGGGTATTGATGCGCAAGTCTTTTTCCCGGTTTGGCCACAGATAGTACGGCTCGCGCAAATCCGGCGGATAGACTCTAAAATCGATTATTTTGAAATTTGTCTTATCTATACTCAACCGGTAAAAAGGCGATTGGTACCAGAGCATGCCGTCTGACTCGATCTTTTGTTCCGGCGATACCTCGGGAAACTTATCTGCGTACCATTTGGCAAAATCTTTCATTGTCATCTTGGTTGCGGTTTTTTGGGCTACAATTTGCATTTGCTTGGTATATTCACCCCCATAGGCTTCAGGTGTAAAGTCACTTTCCAAACCTACAGTAACTTGGGGGAATATATCAATTAGCTGGGAAAAATAATTGATATCAAGCTTTGGAGTGGTGAAATAATCCTGGGTGCTATACAGACTGCTGTAATAACCCCGGCGGGGTTCGCGCGGAGCCCACTGCAGGATAACTACTCCTATTTTATTGTCCACCCTTCCCGCGGGAATACCGGCGTGAAGTTTGCTGGGGTAATACGGGATAGACCAATAAGTCCCCCAGACTTGATAATTATCGGTAGAGTACTGATCTGCTACTCCTAAATTGGCTATAATTCCATATTTATTATGCATGTAATTTAAAGAAAAACTGTCTATCCACCAAGCACCTACGGAAATTGGATAATAGCCGAATTGTTCTTTGAATTTAGCAAATACTGTATCGATAAATTTGATCCTCTCTTCTTGGGTGTAACCAGAAAGAAAGACGGCATTAGCAAAATGCCAGGAGCCGGTGTTGTGGTACTTGACTCCCGCAACTTTAGAAAATTCCGGAGTAATCTCCAAGAAAATTCCGGGTTCTTGATTGGATGAAAATTTTTTAAATTCGGCAATTATTTCTGGTTGATTTAGTACATCATAAGTCACAAGCCAGGTTGCCGGTAAATTCAATTTGTTTATTACTGCATACTGAGCTTTTATGCTGGCCACCGGATCAGAATTATAAATAGAAATCCTGACCGGGTTTACGACAGTGATAAATTTATCATCCGCCGCCCCAGCCGAAGAAACGGCAATTAAAAAAGGAGTCATTAATGAGAACCAGAATTTTCTCATTTATCGTAGTGGCACCGGATTTTCAGGCGGTAAAAGACAGCCAGAGTGTCCCACAGCATATTCCAGCTAGTCTTGAAAAAGCCGATTGAGGCAATTGAAGATGTGCCAAATTCCAATTTTAATTCTATGGGAAATTCGTAAATTCTGGAAAAGCCCATCCGGTTGGCTACTGCCAACATTTCGATATCAAAAGCAAAAGCTTTTATCAATAATTTTGGCATTATTTCTTTAACAACTTTTCTTTTGAAGAATTTAATACCAACCTGTGAATCTCTAACATTAATTCCAAAAAGTAGCCTTACGCCCATTTGATATCCCCAAGACAAAATCCGTCTCTGCCATGGATAGGTGACTTTGGAAGCGGGATGACGTTTGGATCCGATCATAATATCAGCGTTGTACCACTTCATATGCTCCAAGGCCAAAGGAATGGATGAATATTTAAGGTCAAATCCTCCGTCTACAAAACCGATTACTTCCCCCCTGGCTCTGGACATGCCAAACCGGACCGCGTTGCCTTTCCCCTGATTTTTGGGATAAGTGAAGACTTTAAGTTTTGGGATTTTGGCCTTTTTGGCATTCTCATAAGTATTGTCCACTTGGCCGTCTACAACGCAAATCATTTCGTAAACAACATTCAATCCCGCCAAGACTTTACCCAGAGCCCGCAGATATCGGACCACGTTCTTTTCCTGCCGGTAGACCGGCATAACTACCGACAATTTAATAGTGTTCATTTATGCCACCCAATATCCCCGGGCGAAGAAGGAGAGAAAAATAATAAAGGCGACAGCGAAGATGCCGAGGATAATTTTGCGGGCTAGGGGCGAGCGGGATAATAACTCGCCAATTAGCAGGAACGAGGGGAAACAAAGCAGAACGTAGCGGGGCAAAGAGGTAAAGGTGCCGGTCAAGGTGGGGATAATATAGGTCAAGAAGTTAAAGACGGCGTAGGACAGGCGGTGTTTGATAAACGAGTAGACAGTGGTTACTAGAAATACCACTCCGGTCACAAATTCGAGAACGATGGTCAGATACAGCGGGTCGGAACGGTTGACGGTCAGAAGCATTTTGAGGTAACGCCAGAAAACTTGATAAAGCAGAATGAGTTTCTCGCTTCGCAGTTGGGCAAAATTCACCTGGACGTGGAAAAAGGCTAAGGGGTCCCCCGTTGTCTTATTCAAATAATTCATGTAAATTATTAAGCCGAGCGGAATCAAAAGAAGAGGCAAGAAGTGCTTGAAGCGGCGGCCCTGCTGCCACCATTCGATTAAAAGAGCCGGAAAGAGAAAGATGCCGATGAAACGGGTGTAGCTGGCCAGGGCCCCGAATATACCCGCCAGCAACCAGTGGCGGGTGCGGGCGGAGTAAAAAGCGGCAATAGTCAGGAAAAAGAATAGGCCTTCGGTGTATACGGAAGTAAAGAAGAAACTGGCGGGAAAAAACAGCAGGGCCAGGATAGTCCACTTAGCAACAGATGAGGAATAATCCAAAAGAATTAATTTGATGAACAGATACAGGCCGGCCAGAAAAGCCACTACAGAAATTAAAACGCCGGCAGTGACGGCGTTGTTAAGAATTGGCAGGGTCATCAGGCGGCGCATGAGAGCCGGATAAAGAGGGAAGAAAGCCTGCTGGGAATAGCCATAGCCGCGGCTGGCGATATACGTGTAATGCATGCCGTCAAAATTTTCCCGGGAGTAAGCCCAGGGCTTTTCCACATACGCTTGAGTGCCACTGCCCAAAAACGTTTCCCGCAGGGGCAGTGAAGAATATTGGGCGGCCATAGTCACGATAATGATTGCGGCTTGCCAGAGGACAAAAATCTTAAACAGGCGGGAAAAACTCATGTACGGATCATTTTAATACTTCCCGGTAGACTTGCAAAGTTATTGGTTTGCGTACTTGTGAAGTACTGAAGACATGAGAGTCTGATAAGGAATTCCTTCGGAAGCTGCTTTTGCTTTAAATTTCAAGACTGTTTTTTCTGCCAATCTTAAATTTACATTCTTGGCTTTAGCCAGAGTGTTTGCTGCATACTGACGATACAGTCTCTTAGATTTTTCCAAATCCGCGACACTACGCCATTCACCAGCTTCGAATGAAGTTAGTAATCTTTGTTCTTCTGAAGTTAAATCAAAATATTTTTGGCTCATTTTTTTGCTTTTTGGATTAGATAACGTTTTGTTGCTTCTCGGCTGGGCAGTATGGTTTTCAAAAAAATCTTTTCATCGTCTTCGACAAACGGAACCAGATAAACATAATCGTCAACATTAACTATAATCATTTTTTGATGAGAATACTTTTGTTCATTTGGATGTTTAATAATGTCAAGTAAACCTTCTTCTACGAATGCTGCCATAACATCTTCAAACGAAATTCCTCTCTCTGTTTTTAGAATCTCGTTTTTGGCTGCATTCCAATCCACATATTTCACTTATATAGTGTATGACAAACAATATCGATTGTCAATAGTTAAACCAACTCTAATACTTCCTGGTAGACTTGCAAAGTTTGGGCGGCGGCTTTGGCCCAGGAAAACTTGGGTTGTACAGTGCTAGGCTTGGCCTTTTTGATAGCTTTAGCCATATCGTTTACATCATGGGGATCAAAGTAGGTGGCAGAGTCGCCGGCTATTTCCGGCAAAGATGAAGTATTACTGCAGGCCACCGGAGTACCGCAAGCCAGAGCTTCCACCACCGGCAGGCCAAAACCTTCTGAAAATGAAGGCTGGCAATAAACAGTGGCCAAATTGTAAATGTCCACTAGGTCTGCAGCGGACACGAATCCCAATTTCATAACTTTACTCCAATCTACTCCTTGTAAATGCCGCAGTTCGGCATGATTTAAGTCCAATTTTTCTACTTCAGCTGCTTGTTTACCCACCATTACCAATGGGTAATTTATTTGTTCACAGGTTTTAATTAAATTGGGTATATTCTTATTCCAATTTACATCTCCAACGTAGAGAACGAATTTTTTGGGCAGGTTAAATTTATTTTTGGGTTTAGAAATCTTTTTAAATATGGAGTCAGCGGCTTCGTAAACCAATTTCAACTTGCCGTGAGGTACGTTTAAGTACTTATGAATTGTCTTAACGCAGTGGTACGAAATGGTAATCACCCCTTCGACTTCGCTCAGGGCTAGTTTTTGTAGTTGCAGATTAAACCAGCCGCGCAGGCCGGGTGGATAATGATCGGGAAATTCCAAAGGAATAACGTCATGGACGGTAACTATAGTCTTGGCATCTTTGAATATTGGTAAAGTGTGCCGAAATAAATCAAAATACGGATAGTGGATAATCTCTGCAGACGTGTCATTTTCAACGATTTCAAATCCAAAATCAGAGGTTTGTTTTTTGAGTTCCGGAAGAAGGCGGCGGGTATATGACCCGACGCCGCGGACTGCGTTAGCGTCGTGAAGAGGAGCCGTAATGAAACCAACCTTGATCATAATAACCTTTGCCAATATTTAATATAGGCGATGGCGTGGGTGAGGCCGGAAAAGAGGGCAAAGACAAAACCAGGGTAACCGTCAACGTAACCCCGGTGACGAAAATAGATTTTACAAAACGTTACCACTGGTTTGCAGCCCAGGTAGTTGAGAGTTTGCCGCAAATTGACCTCGGGGTTAATATTTGCCGCCAAAAACGATGAATAGCGATTAAAACCATCTAAGTACTTGGCGAAACTGGTATCCCGGTAGTGGTACAAATCGTTCCGCAAGCGGCCGGTTGGACCCTGGATCTGTGCTTGCTCGTGCACGTCTTTGGCCGGAAGTCTTCCTTTTCCCCGGCGGTACAGGCGGAGAGTGGGATCCGGATATTGGCCGCCTTTAGATAAGAAGCGGGTGAGAAACCAATTGCGGCGGTTAACCCAATAACCGTTCATGGTTGATGATTCATGGTTGATAGTAGAGACAATTTCGCAAGCCAGTTCGGGGGAGACGACTTCGTCGGCATCTAATTGGAGGATCCAGTCTCCACGGGCGGCGTCTATGGCGATATTTTTGGTGATATGGAAATTTTCCTGATGCGGAACAGAAATGACTTTTGCCCCGAATTTTTTGGCTATTCCCACTGTTTTGTCGGTTGATTGCTCGTCCGCAATGATTATCTCATTGGCAATCGATTTTACCGCCTCCAGACAACGAGTTAGATTGGCCTCCTCATTGCGAGTGGCAAGAACAACAGACAATATCACCCCTTTGTCCCCTCTTAATTTAAGAGGGGAAACCGAACGTAGTGAGGAGGGGTGATACTTCATTAGTTGCTGATTATTTTAAATGCGGGCTGGCCATTGGGAAAATTAATGGTTTTAACTATATTAACACCTACTTCGGGAATATCTTCCGGGGCGGCCACAATAAGCGAGGAATGGATATCGCGGACGGTTGACCAGGGAGTGGCGGCAAAATGGAACTTGCCGTAGTCGCGGACGGTAGAGAAATTAAACTTATCCCTGAAAGTAAGCTGGTGATTATTTTGGAATAATTGAGGCGGATACTTGGAATAAAAGAGAAAGATAATATATGGCTGGTCATATTTATCGGTGACTAAAATCTTTTCATATTTGTCTTGGACCGATCCCACGTAAGCCACCAGTTCTTTGAAACCGTACTCCCAAGCGTAAGGATAAGTTTGGGGATAGTGGATGTAATACTGGTGCAGATATCTGGCAAATTGCCACAAATAAATCACAGCCACTATAAAAAGGAGACTCCTTTTAAACTTAAAAGGAGTCTCCTTTAAAGAGTATCCGCCGGCCGCGATCAAGATCGTGAGGGGAATGACCAAGGTGTGGGCCCGCAGGGCGTGGGGGATTTGGAACGTCAGAGCCGCAGCAAGAGGGGCGACGAGCAACCAGAGCCAGATAACCCGGGTGTGTAGTGAGTAGTGAGTAGTGCGGAGAAGATAGACCACGCCCAGAGCCAGAAAGATGAAATCAGTGAAATACAGCAGGCCGGTTTCGGGAACCCGGTTCCGGGGGATGACGTCGCCGTTGACGAAAAGAAAGTCGCCGGAAAAATGATCTGTGTAATTTTTCAAGAATTGGATGGTGTAGAGAACGGGCCGGTTGTGGAGAATCCGGGACAGAGGAGAACTCCAGTTTGCATGTTGGCCGCGCAGTTCTTTGGCCCGGTTAAGAGGCCCTTCATCGGCCAGCAGCCCCACGCCGGATAAACGGGAGGCGGCGTCTGAACGAAGTACCGAGAGGGCCAGAGGAGATAATAACAGTAACAGTAATAAGCCGCTAGACAGAATCTTTTTTGGGCGATTGAGTAATATTAGTCCTAATCCCAGAAAAGGGACGATGACGCGGGCTGATTGGTAGGTGTACATCGAAAGTGCAAAGGGCAAAGTGCAAAGGGCAAAGCGACGTTTGAGGAAGAGCCAGACGCCGATGAGAATCAGAGTGGTGGCCACGTTGACTTCCCAGCCGCCGCGGGAGAAGTGCAAATGCCACGGCGATATTGCTAGCAATATCGCAGCTATCAGCGCGCAGCCCTCAGTGCTCAGCTCTTTGACCAGTAAATAGATGAAGAGAACGGCTAGGATGCCGAAGATAGCCGAGGGGAGGCGGACGGCCAGTTCGGTCAGGCCGAAAACTTTGATGAAAGGAATGAGCAAATACGCGTAGCCGGCAGGCTTGAAATCGCCGAACGATTCCAGATTCACCGGCCAGGGATGGCCGTGCTCATCACGGCCGGTCAGCATCAAAGAATAAGCATTGTAACCTAACGCGGCTTCATCGGCGTTTAGACCAGCCGGGTATGAAGACAGTTTGTAGAGCCGCAGGACTGATGCCAGGATAAGAATGAAAATGAGGAGAAATTTTTTCATTTGAGGCCAACAATTTTTAAGGCGGGGGCCCCGCCGGGGTAAGTGATATCGGAAACTCTTTCCAGATTGGGAGTGGTCTGTAAATCTGATTCGGGAAGCTCGTACTGGCCACCCACAAATAGAGTTGATGACAATCCCCTATCAGCCGGCCAGAAAATGGGACGGAATTCGAATATATCAAATTTTTCTACTTCGCCTACGTCCCCTTGGGGATTTTCGCGCAAACGGGCTTGAGATTGATATATGCGGGGGTCGATTTGCAAATAAAATAAAGTAAATATGTAGGGTTGACCAAGTTGGGAAGTGATAACAATCTTTTTATAATTTGAGACAAGAAGTTTGATTGTCTGAAGCGCGGGGCGATAGGGATAAAGGAAGTCAACGGCAGTGAAATTGGGGGCGTGGATATAGAATAAATCAAGATAATAGACGAAGAAAAATAAAAGTATCAGAGCGTAAGAGTATAAGAGAAGACGATGGCGAAAAAGTTGGGACAAACCAATGCCGCTAAGCACGACCAGGGGTACCAGCAGGGGCAGGGAGCGGACGCCGGAGACTAGGTCGCGGGAAAGGGCGGAGGGCAAAGGGGCCAGCAGCAGCCAAGTGAGAAGAACTTTAGAAATTGGAGATTGGAAATTAGAGATTAGGAAAATAAGACCTAGAACGACAGTAACTATTTCCGGAAGGTGGAAGTAGCCGTAGTAAGGAATGGAGTGGCGCAGGTTTTGCCAGTCTCCGGCGAAGAACAGATAATAAGGAGAAAAATGGTTGAGATATCTTTGCAGTACTCCCCGGCCCTGGTCAATAATTTCTGCATGGAAGAGAGTGAAAAGAAAAGGATTGTTATTATCCTGACGTTCTATTTCCCCGACGACGGAAGGAGAACGCGAATAACTGAAGACGCTAAAGACCTTCAGGCGGCCGGATTGGGTGGTGAGACCCAGGAGGATGGGGAAGATCAGGAAGATCAGGAAGATCAGGGGTTTAATTAATGATTTAATATTGGGACGGTAGATTAGAAGAAGGGACAAAATAAGAAGCGGAGTAAACATTTTGGCTCCCTGGTAAGTAAGAAAGGTCAAACCAAAAAAGAGAGCCGAAACCAGATAACGGCGGCGGATAAACAAAAGGACGCCCAGAACGGTGAGGGTAAGAGCGACATTGGCCTCCCAAGCCCCGCGGGAAAAATAAAGCGACCAGGGATTAATGGCCAAAAGTCCGGCCGCAAACATATTCCGGGTGAGCAGGTAAACAATAACAATAAGCAACGTTCCAAAGATGGCTGAGGGCAGACGGGTGGCGAACTCGTTCAAGCCGAAAGTGGCGATAGGAGGAACAGCCAGGTAGGCATAGGCGCCGGGTTTGTAGTCGCCAAAGGATTTGAGAACGACGGGTAGGACTTTGCTATACTCGTCCCGGCCAGTTTTAAGAAGCGAATAAGCGTTGTAACCAAGAGCGGCTTCGTCCCAGGTAAAGCCTAACGGGCGGGAATCTAGACGAAACAGTCTAAGTCCCAGCCCAAGTAGGACTATGAATAAGAGAATAATTCTATTTCTCATAAATGATAAAGGCGGGTTGGCCGTCGAGAAAATTAATTCTGGTTATCTCGCGGCCGGCAATTTCACTTTCGGGACTGGAAATAACCAAAGTGTTCGGTTTAAAGGCCATGTTTTTAATCTCCCAATCGTTTACGAACTTTATCTTATCCAAAGCGTTTACCCAATACCAATTGGCGTGGTAGTCCCAGGATTTATTTTTGGCAAAGTCAGCGGGATCCCAGGGCCAGAAATAAGCCACGAATTCGTGAGGCTCCCCATACTTTTTGGTAAAAACGATTTGGTCGTATTGGGAGTACCGGGGTTTAATAAATTGAACTACCTGGGAATAACCATATTGCCAAGATTGCGAATAGTTACTACGGTAACTATTCGCGGATACTAGATAGTAGATAATAGATATTAGGAGACCCGTGAAGAAAAAGGCTTTAACGTTACGGCCGAAACGGTCCAGGCCGAGGGAGATAAGCAGCATGGGTAAAGGAAGCAGGGGGACAGCGCGTAAGACATGAGGCGCGTCACGGGTCAAACTACCAGCAATTGGGGCCAACAAGAGCCATATGAGAAGTAAAATTCTAAATTTAAAATTCGAAGATCCAAATAAATTCAAAATCCCAATGTAAAAAAATGGCAAACAGATTAGATAAAGAAGGCCGAAGTTTTGGACGCTGAATTGATAATGGTTTCCTCCCTTGAGAAATAAGAAATTGGGAGAAAAGTAACTGATGTAATTTTGAACGAAACGGTAGGTAAAATAAGTGGCCTTGTTGTACAGCAGACGGCCGCCGGGGCGGGTGGTTTGCAGGTTCTCTATGCGGGAAATAGCTCCAGAATCCAAAAGAGTCAGCCAGTTGAGGCGGGCTTGACCAACCGGAGACAAGAGCTGAATAATCATAGGGATGAGGAAAATAGAAATTAGAGAATAGGAGACAATAGATAATTTGGGACGATAAATCAAAAAATAAGCGGATAAAAATAGGGGGGAGAAAACACGGGCGGAGTTGTAAGCCCAAACTGACAGTCCCAAAAAGAGAATTCCCAAGTTAAGTTTACGGATTAGTAGACAGTAGACACCTACGACAATGAGCAAGACCCCCACATTGGCTTCCAATGCGATGCGGGACATCCACCAGGTCCAGGGAGAGATGGCTACCAGCAAAGCCGAAGTCAAGCCCACGAACGGAGAAGATAGCCGGCGGCCTAATAGATAGGTGATTACAATGAGCAGGGTGCCCAGAATGATTGAGGGCAGGCGCACAAAAAAGGGCATGACTGTGGCCAGATAAACGTAAACAGGCAATTTGTAATCGCCATAAGCGCGAAAAATAGTGGGCAGAACTGTTCCCCATTCATCCCGGCCGGTTTTAAGAAGCGAGTAAGCGTTGTAGCCCAGTGACACTTCGTCCCAGTTGAGACTGGGCGGCAAAAAATTAATGGCAGCCAGCCGTAAAATTAGACCCGCCGCGGTAATAAGTAATAGCCACTTAAGATGAGACATAGCAAAGCGACCAAACTAGTAATGTTGCCGATGGTTCTGATTGGGGTGTTGGTAAATTTCAGGTTAATTTGAGTGCCCAGGGGAACCCGGGCAGTGATGAGGCCCAATGGGCCCGATGGAAACAGCTCGACTTGGGATTTCCAGCCGGGGAAATAAACAATTGGGTATTGGATTTTTTGATAAGTGTCAGTAGTAAGTAAAACCTGGGGGAGGCGTGGGGCAAAACCGGTGGGAAGTTGTTTGGCCGTCTTAGGCCAAAAATCCTGAAGAGCGGAAGAGCGCTGTTCGTCCCACAAGGCTCCCGAGAATTGTTCTTTATCTCCAATGCTGCGCCAAATATCCGGACGGAAGAAAGAAAAGTTAATTAAGATAACTAAGATGATTAAGAGACTTAGAATTTTTTTGGAGAAAACTTGAGAGATGGCGCCGGAGGAAAGAGACAAAAAGAAAGTAGAGACGGCCAGGAAACGCCAAGGGAATTGGATATAAGCCAGGGGCGGAAAAAGTTTCCAGATAAATTCCGACTTGCCGTGAGTGAGAAAAACGGCAAAGAAGCCAAAAGCGATAAACGCGAGGGACTTTTTGCGAAGAAGAAGAAATAGAGGGACGAGCCATTGCAGGTAGCCCACAGAAAAACTCATAGTATCATTGGGGCCCCAGGTGGAGCCGCCGTAACCCCAGAAACGGGAAATAAAGAGTTGTTTGAGAGTAGTCCAGTGGAGCTGATAATTGTAATAGGAGCTGGTAGTCAAATTCAGGGTGACTAACCGGCTTTCAAAAATAACCGGCAGTAAATAAAAAGCACTCAAGAGAAAAACGGCGGCTGCCGCGGCAATCAGGCGGGAGAAGGGCACGGGGAATTTCTTAAAAACCCAAATGGCCAGAAACGGAGCAATCATGAGTGCGGATAAGTTGTGGGTTATGAGTAGTGCGGAGGCAAAGAAAACCAGCCACCATAAGTGCCGGGGCTGATGGTCGTCCAGAAAGTTGTCCAGCGAGAGAAATATAAAAGGAAATAGAGCCAGAGCGTAAGCCTCGTTGAGAGAGCCGCGGACCCAGACGTCTACCGCCCGGTAAGGCGCATAAATGTAAAACAGGGCCGCGATCATCCCGCCCAAGTTTCCCCAATATTTTTTGCCCAGCAAATACATGCCGACAGCCGAAACTATGATGGTCAGAATAAAATTGGCTTTGACGGAATCAATGATTTGTAACCCCAGAGAGTGAAAAATTTGCCCGACCCAGTAGGGAAATTGGCCGTAAAAATTAAATACCGGTTCACCGTAACCCATGCCGGCATCAGGGGCCCAGCGGCAGGGGAAAGTTTTAGCGGCGACGCATTGGGAAAATTCATACTGCCGGAAAGGGTGAAAGTCATGCATGGTAAAAATGCCCGGGCGGAGCATGAGAGAAAATGCGGGAATTAAAAGAACCAAGAGGATAAAAATATATTTTTTCATGGAAGTTTTTGGGCGACTATGATAGCCGGCCGGGAAGAAGGATAATCAATCTGGAAATATTGGGGAAAACCGGCGGGAAAATCCTCCGGTTTACCAATGAAAAGTGTAGGAGTGATTACCGGATCTTGGGGATGAATGTCGCCGAAACGGTATTTACCCAAATAATAACCATCAAACTGGTCCAAAAACTTGATATGGCGGGGCCAGGAAGCCGCGGCTTTTTGATACTCCCGGGGATCGAAACGGGAATAAAAAGCCACAAAAATATGCGGTTCGGAAAGAGAGCGGCTGAAGCGCACATCGGAAAAGCGGTCGGAAAAAGGCTTGAGGCGCGGCACCAATTCCCGCCATCCGTAAGACATGGAAGGGGCGGTAATATAAGAGGAATGATATAGATAATCCTCGACGAAAAAGACGAAGCTAATAACGTAAGCGCCGGCTAAAAGAGCCAGCCATTTGCGCGGAAGGCGGACAATAATGGTAGAGAGAAAAATTACCAGCCAGGGAAGCATGATTGCCGCGCGGTTGGCGGCGGCTCCGGGACCTTTGGCCAAAGCGGCGGGAATAGGGGAGATTAGTAATAGTAAAAGTAATAGTAAATATAGTTTTGATGGCCGACGGATGAAATAAATTAGGGCCATGATCAAAATTGGCAGTTCAATCAAATAAAGCACTCCCCTGCCCGGCATCATGCCGTAAAAGGATTCGCCGGCCCCGGAGGTGAACAGAAAGTTGGGAGAGAAATAGGAAATATAATTTTGGGTGAATGTAGAAAGTGAATAAACCAGTTTGTTGGAAAAAACGCGGGCTATTTGGTCCGGAAGACCCAGGGCCCGGGCTTCAAAACGGCGGGTGGCTACTCCTAACCAGTTATCGGTAGGGCTGAAAATGCTTACGTCAGCCACCCGGGGGGAAGTCAGCCCCCAAAGCGAGATCAGAAGAGGAATAATTAATAGGGGTTTGAATTTATCCCGGAAGTATATAAAAAGAAAAACGAGGATGAACGGCAATATTAGTCTGGCGGAATGATAGGAGTAGGCCGAGGCGATAAAAAAGAGGGTGGAAAGGAGAGGATGGCTTTCCAGAAGCAGATAGATCCCCATCGGCAAGAGAAAGGTGGCCAGATTGGCTTCAAAGGCACCCCGGGACAGTTGAATATGCCAGGGGCTGATGGCTAGCAGTAATGCAGAAGTTACTCCCAGTACCTCACCCCTTGCGTTCCCCTCTCCTTTTAAAGGAGAGGGGTGAGAGGTGAGGTATAACTTTTTTGCCAGTAAGTAAATGCTTGTGATAGCCAGAATGCCAAAAATGGCGTTGGGCAGGCGGACGGCAAATTCAGTCAGACCAAATATTTTAACGGAGGGAACGGCCAGGAAAGCGTAAAGGGGAAGTTTATAATCCCCAAAGGAACGGAGGTTGGTAAAAAACAATTGCCACCAGGGAGTCCCCCATTCGTCACGGCCGGTAAGCAAGAGCGAGTAGGCATTGTAGCCAAAAGCTGCTTCGTCGGCAGTGAATCCGGCCGGATAGCGGGAGATCCACAAGAGACGCGTGAGCGATCCGATAATCAGGGCCAGAATTAATAAACGGCGCATGTTATATCTTGGTTATCAAATATAGGACGGGCTGGTCATAGGCATTGGTGCTGGTAAAGAGAACGCGGATATTATCTGGCGGAGTGCGGCGCCAGTCCCAATCCCCGGCGACATTGTCGCGCTGGGAAATAAGATACAGACTGTTGGGGAGTAAAAATTCTGTCCAGTTTGATTTATTAAAATTGCCAAAGAAATATTTGCCGTCCAGAGAAAAGCCGTTGTAATTGGGAACGATGTTATCCTGCGGCTGGTCGACAGTGAATTGGCGGTGAAACTTGGCAGGAGAATAATTGGTCCAAAACAAGAATCTAATTAAAGACGGTTCGTAAGTATTATTAATAAATACCCGCGAGTATTGAGGAGATAGTTTGTTTAATTGAACCATCGCTTGCTCAAACCCGACGTGCCACCAGCGCCAGGAAGATTTGGCGTAATGGGCCACGTAATAATGACCCAGCCACGCGATGTAAACAGTAAACAGTAATACTAACAGGATATTTAAAATCCTGGGTAATTTTTGCAGAACTAAAAGTAAACCGGTGCCGGTGGCCACGGCCAGAGGAGGGATCATGAGAAAGAGGCGGGTAGCATGATATCCCCCGTCGGCAGTTAAGGCAGCCGGAATTGGAGCTAAAATCAGCCAGGACAACCAGAGCCATTGCCGCCTTGAGCCTAAGGACCACAAACCCAGAAGCACAAACGGGGAAGAGATAGCTAACAGTTGACCCACTATCTGGATACTGTGGCGGTAGATGGGATCGCCCCGGATAAACAAAAAGTCGGTAGAAAAGGCTCTTAAGTAATTGGCCATAATGGCCGAAGCGTAAGTTTCCGGTTTGTTGTGCCAAAGGGGCGCGATGGGATTATTGTCTTCCTGGCGCAAATCATTAATATTTCTCACCAGTTCCTGCTGGTTAAAAATACTTAAACCTCCAAACCGGCCGCGGGCCGGGCCGGCGACGATGTGATATATCAATGGAGCAACAATAATCGTAAATAATAACAGGGAAACAACTTTGGGTTTTGTTTTAGTAAGAAAGTGCAGAACAACCAGCCAAAGCGGGACAAATAGGACGGCGGTACTGTAAGTGTACATAGCTAGTGCAAAGTGCAAAGTGCAAAGTGCAAAACGTTTTTTAAGAAAAAGGAGAGTGCCCAACATGACCAGGTTGAGCATGAGAACCACTTCGAAGGCGGCCCGGGAATAATAAATATGCCAGGGCATGGTGGCCATAACCAAAAACGCCAAAACTCCAAACTTCCAAGATTTCGAAATTTGGTAAACCAAAAGAAATAGAATCAGGGGGCCAAGAGTACCAAAAATGACTTCCGGCAGGCGGACGCCCCGGACGGAGTTGTCAAAGACAGCTATGGTGGGAACGGTGGCGTACATCAGAAGCGGGGCCCGCCACTCGGCCAGAGAATGAATATAGGTGGGCAATACCTGGCCGTACAAATCCCGACCGGTTTGCAAGAGCGATCTGGCTTGGTAACCTACGTCGACTTCATCACCAAATAGTTCCGGAGGAACCTGATTCAACAACCCAACGCGTAAAATAAGGCTAAGTGCTAAAATAAGGCTAAGAATCCAGCTCATGCTATCTGTAATTATCATAAATCACGGAACCCCGGATGTCACGTTCAAATGTTTGCAGCATTTGTATAGATCCCGGGAAATAGAATTTGAGACTATTTTAATTAATAACACCCCGGAAGATAAACTGGTTTTTCCGAAAGTGAAAATAATTAATAATCCCACCCGCCTGGGATTTGGAGCCAATAACAACAAAGGTATGAGAGTAGCTAAAGGCGATAAAATTTTGCTTCTTAACAGTGACGCATTTGTCTATCCGGATACTCTAGCCAAGTGTTATGCCCTAGATTACGATGTTTTAGGTTGCCAACTACTCAACGAAGACCTGTCGATACAACCTTCCTGGGGATATTTCCCCACTCTGCGCAGGATTCTTCAGTTTCAAATCTTTGTTGACAACTTCCCAGTTATCCGTAAATTCGTCGATTCGGTCCACGTCCGCGACCTATCCAGATTTACTACCACACAAAAAGTCGACTGGGTGATGGGGGCTTTTGTGATGCTCAAGCGTGGAGTCTACGAAAAAACCGGGGGGGTTGACGAGAATTTTTATATGTATGGAGAGGAAACCGAATGGATGTACCGCACCCAAAAATCCGGCTTTGATACCTATTATTTTCCGGGCGCCCAATGTGTGCATCTGGCTCGCCAAAGCGTTAAAACCTACGCCAATTCTTTTTTGGGAGAAATGCGTGGTTATCTGTATTGGTTTAAAAAATACAATTCGGCTCCTGAACGGTTTCTGCTAAAGTTGGTTTTACTTTTTGGCTGTGCTATTAGAATTCCCGCCTGGGCCGTGTGGGGAAAGTGGGATTTAGTTAGAGCCTATATCCAGGTCCTTCCGGAATTAGTAGAAGAAGTTTAGAGATAACTCCCACGCTCCATTAATCCCATTTTTTCGCGGCCGTGAAAAAACGGGATTAGCACAGCATCACCCTTACGCTAATATTTTTAGTATCTTTTGGCCCGTCCAAGTAATAAACCAAAGGAGATAGTGCTTTATGGGGCCATTGTACCACAGGGAGGCATCGCGGAGGTATTTCTGGGCAGAGCCGCCGGACTTGGCTGCACTTTGGCCGTGCTCGTGAACAATTGTGATTCCTGGGTGAAAAATTATTTTCAGTCCGGCGCGGCGCAGGCGGCGGCAATAGTCCAGGTCTTCGTAATACATAAAAACTTTTTCGGTAAATTTGCCCACTTGTACGACCGTAGATTTGGGCAAGAACATACAGGCGCCGGAAATTGAGGAGACGGTTGTGGGTTGTGAGTTGAGGGGAGTATGTTTCTGGGTTAGGCCTTTTTGGCCCAGCCAGTATTCACGGATGGCGGCAATAATAGACGGCTCGGGGAAAACAGAACCCTGGGGAGTGCCGTCGGGGTCGAGAAATTTGGGACCGAGCACGCCCACGCCGGGATGGGATTTGAGATATGCGATAGATTTAGTAAAAAAATCGGCAGAGAGGCGGGTGTCGGGATTAAGGATTAGAATATAATCTCCCGTCGCTTGTTCTAGACCTTGGTTCCAAGCTCGGGGCAGGCCAATATTAGTTTGATTCTGAATAAAGATGACGCCTTTGGGATGAATGGGGGTGGAAGAAGCGTTGTCGATAACTATGACTTCTAAATTAGGATATTTGGTAGTCCGAATTGAGTTTAGGCAACGAGCTAATGATTCAGCTACGTTCCAATTGACGGTTATGACGCTAACTTTTTCCATAAAGCCCAAGCGGTGGGAATAACAAATCCGGGATGGCGCAAGCTGCGGCCGAAAAGAGTAGTGAGATGAACCGGCCACAGACCAGGGGGCATATTTTTCCACATGGCCAGCAGATAATTACGGTCTTTAAAGTATTGAAGATGGCGGGGAGAAAAAGCCTTATTAAATGACGTTTCCGGAGTATGGGTTACGCGGCAGGCAGGAACCCAGAGAATTTTGTAGCCGGCCCGCGCGGCCCGCAACCCCAAGTCTAAATCCTCGAAATAACCGGGCGTAAAAATAGGGTCGAAGCCGCCCAACTGATCCCAAATGGCTTTGCGGAAGGCGGCGCTGCCGCCGGAGGCCCAGAGGGACTGATGAATGCGATTGTCCCGCCTTCCATTTTTGAATTCCAAAAAACCTTTAACCCATCCCCCGTCCGCCCAGGACCGGCCTTCTTCATTAAAGGTCACAGCAAAAACCCGCGGGTTGGAAAAATGCGGCAGGGTTTTTTTAATTAAATCAGGCTGGGGATTAACGTCCTGGTTAAGAAGGAAAACTATATCACCCGAAGCGGCGGCAAAACCATCGTTGACGGTAATAGGAAAACGCTGATTACGGGAGTGGCGAACGAGTTTAACGGCTGGGTATTTAGCGGTCAGAAACTGGACTGTGTCATCAGTGGAAGCGTCATCGACGATAACTACTTCATCGGCTCCCAGAGCCATAACCGCCGGCAAGTTTTTTGCCAGATGTTTTTGGCCGTTAAAGCTGGAGATAACTACTGATGTGGTCATTTGCCGGTGCGGTTTTGAGAAGTATCTGCGCATATCAGATAAACAGAGGTGGCGGCAAAAACAGATCTAGTTAAAGAGAGGAATTGATCGACTGGTATCAATGTAAATTTGGATGCCAAAGAAAAGTTGCTGCCAAAAAGGCCAAAAAATAATGTCTGTTCGCCCAAGAGAACGATAACTGCATAACAAATCATCAGAACTACCGACGGCAGGAGAAGTTTTTTAGTGGTTAAGACAACGATGAGCGAAGGAACGACCCAGGTAAACCATTGGACATGGTAATGGACTACGGAAAAAAAGAGTAATAGCGCAGAAGTAATCCAGCCGGCCAGGGACATAGCTTTGGGTTTATAGAAATTCCACCACAGCAGAAGTACCAATCCCAACAAAAAAATGGAAATATATTGGCCGCCGGAAACGGGGACTTTGGCAAACCAGAGTTTTTCTGTCTGATTGGCCAGCAGGGCGTATTGTTTGAAAGCGGGCGACGATAGATAAGGAGAAATTATGACCAAATAGGTGAGCAAGGCCAGGCCGGTGTGTTTGGCCTTGCCCCATAATCCCTGGCCTAAGAAGGGGGCCAGGAGTAGGGGGAAAGGCTTGAATCCGGCGGCGATACCAATAAATACAGCGGCCCAAAGCGACCGGCCCCGGGCAACCGCCAGCAAGACCAGCAGTAAAAACACGGCAATATAAATATCAAGCTGGGCCAGCATATAAGCCGAGTAAATAGTGACGGGGTTAAAAATCCATAAAGATGCGGCCAAAAGCCGGCGCCGGGGGTCGACTAATTTGAGAAGAATAAATAATCCGGCAGCGTCAGTTATTAAATAAGGGAGTTTCAGCAAATACAGTAACCAAGGTAAATTCGGATCGGGACGGACATGATCAAAATATAAAATGAGGGTATTGAGAGTCTGCCAGGGATAAAAAGGGCTTAATAACCACATAAACAGAGCGTGGGTGAGATATGCCAGCGGGGGATAAATAAACAGCCCATCATCCATGAAGACCTCTAAAATTCTATCGGTGCGGGGGAGACGGCTAATATAATCGTAAAAACCCAAGAGCTGGCCTTTTTGGGTAATGAGATAGGCAGCCAGGTTATAAGCCCGGAAGTCGGCGTGCATGGTAATGGGGATAAGTACCAAGCGGATAGCCAGACCAACAACTGCCAAAATCGCGATGGTTTTGGTCATATCAATTTTGAAAATTGGGTATTAAAAACCGCAGTTGAAAACAGTTTACTCCGCTTTTGGGCTTGCCTGGCCATTTTTTGGAGCTGCGATTCGTCTTTTGATAGAGAGACTGTGTATTTTACTAGTTGATCAATCGAATCCCATAAATAGCCAGATTGACCAGGGACGACTGTCTCCTTGTGCCCGCCGGCGTTGGTGACTAAGGGTACCGCCCCGGCTGCCATGGCTTCCACCGTGGTAATGCCGAAGTGTTCCATTTTTTCCGGATGAGCGGCAGGGCTGACACCGAAACCTGTAGCCGACCAAAAAACTTTAGCAGAGCTTAAAAGTTGTCTTAATTTAGGAAGAGAGGGGTTAGTAATAATTTTGACAGGCAGGTTTTTTACTTGTTTCCTGAGACTATATACATACTTTGGGTCTGTAGAACCCCCGGCTAAAATCAGCTCCCATCCCGGGAGTTGAGAAGAAATGCGGGAGAAAGCTTCGATGAGAGTATCCTGACGTTTGGCATGGAGAAGGGTAGAAAAACGGGCGATGGAAACGATAGAGTTAGTTTTGGATTGAGGAGGGAAGTACTCCAAATCGACCGGCGGGTAAATTACTTGGGAGTTAATGCCGTATGTTTGGTCTATAACTTGCTTGGTAAAAATAGAATTGCAGACTGAAGTGTAAAAACGGGCTTTGATTTTGTTGAGAAATCCCGGATTGCGAAAGGGAATTTGATAATGGACGAGAGTTCTTTTAGCCAGAGAAGTCGGCAGGCTGCCGTTGCTGACCCAGAATACCAGTTGATAGTTGATAGTTGATAGTTGATCGTTTTTAGGAAAAGGGACAAAATCGGCACGCGAGACGTCGATGCCAAACCTGGCTTTGATGGCAGTGGAAATGTTGTGAGGCCACCAGATATCAACTTTATAGCCTTTTTCCAAAAGCAATTTGGCAAAGGCGGCGGCGTATCTTTCTCCACCCCCCAAAGAATCCCAAGTTGGACTAAATATGGCGGCGCTTTTCATTTTGCAGTTTCCAAAGGCGGGCATAGATAACAAACATGTTGAATACTTGGAAAATTCCATCGATGACGCCTTCCACACCGTCGCGCCAGGCGGACAACTTGACGAAACGCAGCCAAAACTCGGTGAGCATGACCCGCAAGAATCTCCACCAAGCCAGAGGCGGATGGCCGGCGGCCAGGCGCAACCGGGTTTCGTAGGCTGTAAAATCTAAGGTCTTATCTAACATTGAAGATAGGTCTCTATGTGAGTAGTGGGTTAGTTCGTAGTGGGTAGTGAGGAGATTGCCGGTGAAAACCGGTTGTTCGTGAAGCTGGCCCTCGTATCTTTGCAGGGCGGATCTTTTAAATAGCCGGATGACCCGGTCGCCGCCCCAGCCGCCGAAACGCATCTCTTTACCCAAATAAATATTTTTGCGGAGAATTTGATAAGCTGAGGCTGAATCTGGTGAGAACATTATTTGCTCAATCTCTTTTTTGAGTAAAGGAGTTACCCGTTCGTCGGCATCTACATACAAGATCCAGTCCCCGCGGGCGGCTTTAAGCCCGGCGTTCCTAAATTCGGCGTAGCTATTACTATTACTTGTAACGATTCTGGCTCCGAATGATTTAGCAATATCGTCGGTGGAATCGGTATTACCGGTATCAACCACTATAATTTCGTCGGAAAACTCCAGAGACAGCAGACATTCTCCGATCATGTCTTCTTCATTTTTGGTAATGATGATGCTACTTAACATATGATCCCCGGCCGAAGCGGCCAAGATAAAAATCTACTACTCCCCTTTTCTGCCACGGCCGGCTGGAAAAAAGCAGACGGAGCGACTCACGGAAAAGAGCTAGTTTGGTGCGCCAAAGAGCCCAGCGCAGACCGAAGAGTAACCGGTTGCGGGTAGTGTAATAGTCGGCCAACGGTGAACCTATGCCAGAAGCCTGGCCAACCCGGTGCCAGACTATGCTTTCCGGCACGTAATACAGTTTCCAGCCCGCGCGGGAAGCCCTGACGCAGAGATCAGTTTCCTCGTAATACAAAAAATATTTAGGGTCAATCAGGCCAATTTGTTCCAGAACTTGCCTGCGGATAAAAAATGAGGTGCCAGTGACAGTATCAGTTTCCCTGGTCTGGTTGTATTGGCCGATGTCTACTTCATCAATGCCTATATGTTGAGTAATGAGGTTAGCCCAATCGATCTTGCCTCCGGCATACCAGATGACCTGGCCCAGTTGGGAAGGAGTGTAACGGTCTTTGTGAAACTCGTAGCCTTTGGCGAAATAACATTTGGAGCCAAAAATACCGCCGTCCGGATGGGTTGAGGCGGCCTCCAGCAGAGCCAGCAAGCTTTGGGGATGAACTTGGACGTCGGGGTTGACAATCCAGGCGAAGTCGCTGCCCTGATCCAGGGCATATTGCAGACCAATGTTGTTACCTCCGGCGTAGCCTAGATTTTGGCCGGCTTGGATAAGCAAAAGCTGGGGAAACTTTTTTTTAATCAGCCCAACCGAATGGTCGGTGGAGGTATTGTCCACTACTATTACTTCTATCCGGTGGGGACGGACTGCCAAACGCCGCAAAGATTGCAAACAGGAGATAATATATTTTTCGCCGTTCCAATTAAGAACAATAATGGTTACTTTCATAGCCAGGGCCGAAGCCAGGGAGGAGATTTCCACCAGCGATACTCACGGGCTTTGTTTTTTAACTGGGCTGTCAGGTCCTGTGAGCCGAACTCTGTTTGGACAAAATCCCGGCTTTGCCACGCCTTAAGATAGCGCACGAATTCCGAAAACATTTGCAAGCCGGCTAAGGCTAACCCGTGCAATCCCTGGGTATATCCCCGGCGGGCAAAGTATTGACTCAAAAACTCTCCAATGGGTTTAATCACCAGGTCAGAAGGCGCAAAAGTTGCGGGCAAGGAGACTTTGGTATAGCGGTCAATCTGTTCCAAGTACTCGCTCACAGTGGAATAATTGTGATGCACTAAACTTAATTCTTCCTGGGCGGGTAGATCCCGACCCTGGCCATACGTAACAGGAATACTATGGACAGTATCTTCCCAAGTAACGGCGCCGCGGCGGAAAAGGCGGTACACATAATCCGGCCACCAATGGTCTGAAGTAATCCATTTGTCAAAAATGATATTTTTGCGGGGCAGACGATAGTAATCGGCGGAAGGATCCTTGATTAATTCCTTGATCTTTTTGGCCAGACTGGCCGAAATTTCCTCATCTGCGTCCAGAAGAAGAATCCAGTCACCCGTAGCCTTGGAAATGGAGAAATTGCGCATGGGCTCAACGATGCCGGCGTGGGGATGAGAAAAAACTTTGGCTCCCAGTTTTTTGGCGACTTGGGCGGTGCGGTCCGTGGTTGCCTCATCGACGACAACTACTATTTCATCCGCTAGCTTCTTAACCGAGGAAAGAGCCCGGGCGATATCCTTCTCTTCGTTCCAGGCCGTAATTACCACCGAGAGCATGCCTCTATTTTAGCAGAATTGACCTGGCCCAAATAGCTACCTGGGAATTTTCAAATAGCTTGGTCATGCCTAAAGCCGTTTCACTAAGGCGGGGGCGAACGAAGGCCACTTGGGGCAGGTAGAGATAACGGATATTATTATCAGAGAGAAATTTGGCGGCAACAGAAGCATCGCCGGTGGCGAATAAATCAAGAATAACTTGGCGGCGGACCGGCCAGGCATAAGTGGTGATGTTTAGATTGACTTCGTCTTCCATATACACCGGCTGGCCGGAGAGGGCAGAGACATAGGCCGTTGATTCGTAGAGATATAAAGGCCTGGGGGGTGGAGAATAAGGGTTGGGATTAACGACGGGCGTCAAAACAATCCCCGGCGGTTGGGCGCGCAGAAATTGCAGGGCTTCCAGCTCCGAACGGGAAATCATAGCCGGAGGCCGCGAAGGCAGATAAACGTCACGCAGAGTAATTAGGGTGGTGGGCAATGTCAAAAGAACTATCAAAATTTGAAATTTGAAATTTACAATTTTCAAATATTCGCCAGCGAGAAGACTGGCGAAGAAGAGGGGGTAATAAAAAAATTGAATGGTGTTCCAGGGAGTACCGGATTGCAGAAACAACATGGGCAAAATAACACCTAGGACAATAATGGTTATGTAAAACAGATTTAATTTACGGGCCAAAAATATTAGGCGCGTGCCCAGGTTGCCAATTACAAAAATAGCCAGGGCCGCAGCGTAAGCTAGTGCGGCCTTGAGCCAGTTGCCCGCGGCGCGATAATTGGTCATAGCTTCATAAAACCGCGGCCAATTCAGCCGGTCAGACAGAGCCATCATGGTTTCCAAAAACCACCCAGGCTGGAAGACGATAAGAGACGCGGATTGGCGGTTAGTAATCAGATATAACGGCAGAGAGACCAAAAGCGTGGCCACTAAAGTTTTGAAAAGGTGGCGGTTTTTGAAAGCGGCTACCCCCAGCCCGGCGATGATCAGAATAGCGGCGTAAATTTTGATCTGCACCAGCAGGCCAAAAATTAATCCGGCCAGTAAATAACGTTTTTTATCGAGTAATATTAGGCCTAACAAAATGACAACTAGCGAAAGTGCGTAGGGAGGGTTGATAAGGGTAGAAATAGAGGCCTGGGACCAGAAAGTGGATTCCCCTTTTCCTAAAATCCAGGCCCAGTTGCCGCCGAAATAAACGAAGAAAACCGACCATAAATTGCGGGTAAGTTTAAAAGTCAAAAATCCGATTAAGAGAGCCAGAACGGGTGGAGCAATCTGAAAATATAAGTTCACTACCGGAATTCCCGTTAGGCGATGCAGACCAGCCAAGATCAGATCAAAGCCCAGGTGATAATTTTTGATGACTTCACCGGCAAACATGGGCATAGCCAAACTGCCGCGGGACAGGCTTTCGACAAGAGACAGGTGCCAAATGCCGTCGTGGCCGTTGGCCCCCCAAAAACCCATGCCATACGGATATATCCAGCCGCTCTTGACCATGGTCAACGACCAGATAATAGTGCCTATAATTATTAGCGACCAAGGCGGGCGGTGATTATTTTTTTCCATGTTTGCACAAATAGATCCGGACCGACCAATAAGTAAACAGTAATGGTAAATAGTAACAGGGAGATAATCATGTTAATTATCAAGGGCAACGGAGTGAGCAGAAGAGCTCCGGCAATCATTACCAAAGTGGCAGTTAAAGGTTTGAGAACGCCGTTTATTAAACTAAAGTGGGTTAGGCGCTTGACGATAATAATGGGAACGACTGACGAAAGGGCAATCAAAGCTGTAGCATAGGCCACTCCGTTGTAGCCTAGGCGGTAGGCAAAGTATGGGACAAGTATCCAGGTGAGGGCGGTCCACATAAGCATTAAGTAAGTATTAGTTTTGACTTTGCCCAAGGCGTTAAGGGTATTGGTCAGGGGAGTAGAGACGCTGGCCCAGGCAGAATTAAAACAATACAAAACCAGAGCCAGAAGAGCCGGCTGCCATTTGGAATAACGGGGAATGAGCGTGATTAATTGGGGAGCAAAGACGGCCAGGCCGGCCAGAATCGGGAAAGTAATCAGGGTGATAAAAAACAGGGTGCGCTCAATTGCTTGACGCAATTCTGCGGGATTGTCTTGGAGACGAGCAAAGCTGGGGAAGGTGACCCGAGTGACATTATCCATAATAAAGCGCAGGGGTTTTTGGGACCAGGTTTGAGCCCAGCCAATAATGCCCACCCCGTCGGCGCCGATAATTTTCCAGAGAATAATATTTATAAACCGGTCCTTGACGGTGGCCACTAAAGAATTTATTTGATATGGCAATCCAAATGAGAGCAGAGATTTGAGAGAAGATATGGAGACAGCCAGACCGATTTTCCAGGGAGATAGCCAGTAAATCATAACAGTTCCGATTAGGCCCCGGAAGACGACCGCCCAGGCATATGACATGACTCCCCCGCCCCGCCAAGCCAAAAGAACCGCAATACTATAGAAGATGACGGTCTCTACCACCTCGACGGCCGCCAGCTCTTTAAATTGCAGTTTGCGCTCCAAAATAACCGAAGGGATAGTTTTCAGGGAAGCCAGGAAAAAAGCTGCCAATAAGCTATAAAACAGCCAGGTTCCTCCATTGCCAATGTGGTAGAAATTAAACAGCCACGGAGATAGAGATAGAGATAGAGAAATGAGAATTAATACTATAATTTGCTGGATGGTGAAGGTGGTACGCAGGTCGGTGATGGTTACTTGGTCCTTTTTTTGAATCAAGGATGCGGCCAGGCCGATGTCGGAAAAATAGCCTAAGATGGAAACCAGGTCGTTAACGGCGATAAACAGGCCAATTTCCGGACGGCCCAAAAAAATAGACAGGGCCAAAAAGCCGCCGGTGGCTACGAATTGGAGCAAGAATGAGCGGCTGATAAGCGTGACTACGCCCGAAACGGTTCTGGCTTTGACTGTGGTCAAATCTACATCCCCCAGCGTGACTTCTTCCGCCATGAAGTCATTTTACATTATAGGTAGTTTAGAAGTGGCGGGAGAGCGTGGTGTCAAAGGTTTTAAAATCCTTAGCGTTCAAAGATTTGGCATAGAAAAGATTAAATGCGTCGACTAATCCGAGAGAAGAATGTGCGTATAGAGATATGGCTTGTTTTAGCAAGGAGTGGTGCTCGAAATCTATAAAACTCATGTCTAGTAAAGAGTCTAAAGTGGCGGTAATTTGGTCTTTGTTTTTGCTATATACAGAGAGAAGAACCCAATATATTTCAAAGATGACGACGGCGGATGTAAACAAAGAAACTTTGCCCCCGGCGGCTTGTTGGAAAAGGGCTTTGGCCAGCTTGTGTTGGGAGGAGACATCAGCTAGAAGAAATCTCAAAAAATAATTAGTGTCGACAAATGTCATTTGGAGTGATTTTCACTAGTGGCCCGGTCAATAATCTGATCAATGGTCAACCCCTTAAACTTTTTGGGTAATGGTACCGATCCTGCCAGTCTGTCTATCAGGTCTAAGGCAGCCGTGACAGATAACACGCTGCCGTTTTGGGAAATAAGAACTTTTTGGCCAATTTTCCAATTGAGTCGGCGGAAGAGATCGGCCGGGATAGTGAGCTGTTGCTTGCCAGTGAGAGTAGCAGTATAAGTCATTTCAAGGAAAGCATACCCCTTCAAGGAACCCTTGTCAACTCCTTGAAGTTCGCTGGCGTCACTTCTTCCGCCATGAAGTTATTTTTACATTATCGGAATTCAATATTCAGTTTGGATCCGAGGGCAAAAGCTATTTTCTGATTATATCATATTTACACCGCCAGTAACGATCGTTACCGTTGATGTAAAGATATTTCGACAAACGCAAAACTAATCCCTTTTCCTAACGACCGCGGACAAATGGTCTTCGACTCCACCAATGGCAAACTAAAGCCACCCAAGCTATAAGAGACAAAGTGTTGCCGATAGTTCTGACGGGGGTGGCGGTGAAGCGGGCGAGGACTTGATGTTTGCCGGGAGTAAGATCGATTTGCATCCGGCCCAGGACTTTGTCGCGGGAGGGATCAATTTTGACTTGCTTGTCATCGACCCAAATTTTCCATCCCGGGAAGTAATAGGTCTGTAATTCGGCCACGGCAGTGGGCGTCTGGATCGTGATTAAAAATTCTTGGCGGTTGGTTTTTTTAATTAGAGTAGAGTAGATACCATCGCCGCTGATAAATTTTATGTCCTCTAAGGCCGGATCAGCTGGGGGTTGCGGAGCCCAGATGGGCAGATAGTCAAAAATTCCGGAAGTAATGAGTAACTGCCACGATTTGCCAGAGAATTTTTTAGCGTCGGTCGTGTCCGGGTACCACTGACGGGGACGGAAGTAATTGCCGTTAATTAAGATAACTAAGCTGATTAAAATGATTAAGATTTTTTTAGGGAAAATTTGAGCGATGGCACCGGAGAGAAAAGAGGCGGCGAAGATAGCCAGGGTCAGGAAGCGCCAAGGAAATTGTAGGAATTCCAAAGGCGGAAATGCTTGCCAGATAGGAGTGGCCTTGAAGTGAGACATAAATAAAGAACTCAAAACTAAAAATGCAACAGTCAAAATTAAAGCTGAAAAGTTTTTAAGTTTTTGGGAGAACGGTAGGAGAATTAAAATAAGAGTGGGAATGATCCAGTGCAGGTAGCCCAGGGCAAAACTCATGGTATCTCCCCGGCCGTAAACCGATTCCCCGTAGCCCCAATTAATACGCAAAAATATCTGGTTTAAATCCAAAAAGTGGGCCAGGTAGTTGAAATAGCCGGCAGTCAGTGTCCAGACTGAAACAAACTTGGTTTCAAACAAAACCGGCAGGGTAAAGAAGGCGGCCAGGCCCAGGGCCCAGAGAGCGGAGACGAATAAATTTCTAATTGACCTAATTAATCTAATTGACCTAAATTTAAACATCCAGAAAAGACACCAAATAACCAAAACCGGTGCAAAAATCATAAGGATGGGGTTGTGGGAAAGCATGAGGCCGGCAACTGAAAGAGCCACCCAGGGAATCCACTTTTTTTGGGAGGTAGAGATGAGTTTGTAGGTGGTGAGGAAGATGGCCGGGAAAAGAGCCAGAGCCCAAAATTCATTCATGGCTCCCCGGACGTAAAAATCTACGGAGTGATATGGAGCATATGTGTAAAACGCGGCCGCAATCAGCCCGCCCAAACGGCCCCAAAACTCTTTACCCAATAAGTACATGAATGAGGTGGCGGTCACAAATCCCAAAATCCCGACTATTTTGACGACGTCAATGTACTGAAAGCCTAACCAGCGGAAAGGCTGACCGAGAAGATACGGCAGGGGCGGGTAATAATTGAAAAGCGGGTATCCGTAGCCATAGCCTAAATCCAAGCTCCAGCGGCAGGGAAATTGCAAGTCGGCCAGGCATTGATCCATTTTCATCTGGCGGATAGATTGCATATCGTCGTGCATGGAGAAGTAGCCCCGCTGCAATAGCGGGGCAAAAGCAGGCAACACCAGCAACACAAGCAATAACAGGTCTTTTTTCATTTAGATAAAACTTGGAAAAATAGCAGATACTCGCGGGTGCCGTCGGGACGGTAAGCTTTGGGGTAACTGACGATGAGTTTTAGCCCTATTTGATCCGGGTCGGCGTGCAGGCGGGTGGAATTAACAACTAAAAACACCTGGTTATCAGCTAAGGAATTCTTAAGTTTTTCATGGACGGAGTCTATCCAGACACCAACGCCAATGACACGGACGTTGGAAACATCGTTTAAATATAGTTGCAAAGCGTTAAATGGGGTGCCAAAAAAGCCTTCGCTGCCGACCAAAACCGGACCCGCAGCGGCGTACTGGCGCAATCGTTGGGCTACGTCCCGCAGACCGTAACCGGCTGTCCAGTCTTCCAAATAGCCAGACCGTTCGATCCGGGGTAGGGGTAAAGATTCAGGGCGGGCAACAGCCAAATAATCCATGGCCAAAGCCGGAAGGATAATCAGACCGGCGGCAGCCATTGATAGAAAGTGCTTTTGGGTACGCTGACCAATATGTTCCAAAGCGTGGCCAATCAAAATCGCGGCAAAGGGAACGGTGAACAATAAATAACGGGCAGTGAAGGCTCTGGCGATGGCGGATTGAACCAGCACCGGCCCTAGCCACCAAGCGGCCAAGACCAGACGAGTCCGCCAACGAGACCGGCCTCCGGCCAGAATGCCGGTAATAGCGGCCAGCAGCCCTAGCGGAGTGAGAAAGTAGGCAAAAAAGAGAAAAGAATCTTTAAGATGGGGCAGGAGCGGATCCAGCAGATGACGCAAAATTTCGGCCAGCGGAAAAACATAGTCTGCATTACGCAAGGCAATCTGATGGAACTCCGGGCCCAAACGCAAAATATTATACATGCCGAAGGCAATGGCGACAGAAACCAGAAAATAGAAACTAGAAATTAGAATATTTTTGGCTGAATATTTAGGTATAAAAAGAAAATTGAGAGGGAGGAGAAAGAAAGCGAAGATGGCGGGAGATTTAGTCAGCCAGGCAAATCCCAGAGCGAAACCGGCAAACATGGCTAAGTCTAACCGCCGGTGAATAAAAGACAAATAAGAAAAATTAAATGTCCAAACTAAAAACATAGCCAATAAACTATCTGCCAGGGCCATCCGGTCGAAGAAAACCAGGTATGGCAGGACAGCGGCCAGCAGGGTAGTGAGTATTGATAACCTGATATTAGAAAATAGAAAGTAGGAAGCTAGGCCGATACCTATGACTGTGCCCAGGCCAGCCAATGCGGACAAAGCCCGGCCGGCCACAAGCGGATCGGAAACAACTTTCAAAAAAGGAATGGTGAGCCACATGAATAGAGGCTGTTTGCCGTCCGAGAGAGGCAAGAAACGTAAGGAGGATTCGGCGCGCATGACCTGGGACCAGCGCACATAAATGGCTTCATCCGCAAAAATGGGCAATGAATTGAGATTCCAAAAACGAAGGGTAGTTGCCAGAAGTAATATTGAAAGTCCAATTATTATCGTTTTAGCGTTGATTTTCATAAAAACTCAACCAGATTAATTTAGTCTAATTTAGTCTAACATCCTCGGTATTGCCCCGCAAGCCAAAAAGGACTAACCTTAAAGGAGTAACCCTATGCCAGCCAGAAACAAAGTCAAAGATTATCTTCCTAACGGTTATTATCATATCTATAACCGGGGGGTGGAAAAAAGAACGATATTTGTTGACCATCAAGACGAAGCTGTCTTTTTGTCTTACTTAAAAGAGTATTTGTCCCCTAAAGACGTAAGTAGTTTAGCTCAGATAATTGCGGATCCCGATTCTTCACCAAAGGAAAAATCGGAAGCAGCTAAGTTGTTGAGGATGAATAATTTCGCTGGAGAAATTGATTTACGGGCTTACTGTCTGATGCCAAACCACTTTCATTTATTGATAAAACAAAAGAATGAGCGAGGAATTGAGAAATTCATGAGATCTCTTGCTACCCGTTATGCTCAATACTTTAATCACCGTCATGATAAACGGGTTGGCGGTCTTTTCCAGGATACTTACAAGGCTGTTTTGGTCGAAACTGAAGAACAACTCCTTCATCTCACTAGATACATCCATCGCAACCCTATTCAAAAAGGACTAACCTTAAAGGAGTGTCCCCAACCGTCATCTTATCCCAATTACCTGGGGAGGATCAACCAGGAGTGGGTAAAGCCACAAGACATCTTGGGATACTTTGCTGCGGCTGGTACAAACTCATATGAGTCTTTTGTGGAAGATCAAAGATTAGAAGAGGCCTCTATTAGCGTTATTCAGAACTCCGTGATCGATCTTTAGCCTTAAAAGGACTAACCTTAAAGGAGTGTCCCTGGTGTATGCGGCGGATGCGCCAGAGGTCACGGAACATGCTGACCACTCCTTCCCAAAAACGCACGTGGCTATCGGGAGCGTCGGCCCAGGTGACCGGTATTTCGCGAATAATCATTCTAGCTTGTTCAGCCAGATATAAAATCTCTACGTCAAACATAAAACGGTTAACTTGGCTTTGGGCAAACAATTGGCGAGCGATAGATCCGCGGAAAACTTTAAATCCGCATTGAGTATCCTTGAAGCGGCGCAAGCCGACTAAAGCATATTTAATCTGGTCAAATATAAACGAAGCTAATCTGCGGAAAAGTGGAGGGCGCTGACGGATATCGGATTTGGCCTGACCCCGGGAACCGATAACAATATCAGCCCCCCAAAGGGCCTGCAAAATTTTAGGAACCTGGGACAGGGGGGTAGACAAATCGGCATCCATAAAAAGAACCGGGTCGCCGCGCGAAGCCAGAACTCCTTTTCTTACGGCATAACCTTTGCCCCGGTTGGGTTGGTATGTAATGAGATGAGCGCGAGGTTCTTTGGGGATTGCGGCAGATATTGTCCGGGCGGTAGCATCGTTACTTCCGTCGTCGACAATAATCAACTCAAAGTTGGGGTAGCGAGAACGAAAAAATTTCAATACCAGTTCCAAATGAGAACCCAGCCTTTTTTCTTCGTTGTAGGCGGGAATTATGACCGAAAGCAGAGGTTTAACGGAGGCCATAGGTATTGGTAAGAGACCGCCAGCGGACAAGAAGCAGTTCCCAAGTGCCAGCGATGGCGTCTTTTATAAACCGGACTCTCTCGCCATGCTGATGCTCCCAATTTACTGTAACTTCTGCCGTGCGAAATCCCAGCTTGCGGCTCAGATACAGTAGTTCTACGTCAAAACCCGGATTGGTCACACCCCCCGTTGTCGGTCTGACGGGATGAACTTTGTTAAAAATAACAAAAAGTTTTTGGGCGGTTGGCTTGGTAAAAGCCTTGAAACCGCACTGGGTGTCCCGGTATGGCAAGCGGAGCAGAATGGTACGCAAAATTACCATGCCGTAAGCCAGGATTTGACGGTAAATTGGAGCTCCTTTGCGGCCCGACCTGGAGCCAATGACAATGTCGAAACCTTCTTTAAACTTGGGGATAAATTTGTCGAACTCGGAGATGGGAGTGGCTTGGTCCATATCGCTGAAAAGAATTATCCGGCCCGCGCTTTGGGAAACTCCGGAGGCGACACTGGCCGCTTTACCCTGATGGGGATTGTTGATGACTTTAATGGAATATTTTTCCAAAAGTCTAAGCGTGTCGTCTGAAGAACCATCGTTAACAACAATTACTTCCCAGGAAAATTTCTGCCGGGCGAGGTATTTGAGAACTTGATCTAAGGCTCCTCTTTTGATGTTGGCAGATTCATTCCAGGCGGGAATAACAATAGAAAGATAAGTTTGGGCCATGCTTTCCAGTATATCAGCGCCGGGTGCGGTGTTGAACCGTGAGCGGGCCGAAAATAACAGTTTGTTTAATCGAAGAGTAACTATCCTGCCGGGCCAACCAAGCATTAAGAAGACCCGGATGTCCGGGATCCGGTTCCTGAATGGTATACAGATCGGCAACTAGCCTGGTTTCGGGCCGGCCGCGCCAGAGAAACAGGTAATCGTAGGCGTAAGGAATAACGGGGGGAACATAAGCGTCGGTATTAAATGGTTTACCGGCTGCATTAGAATAAATCCAGTCTACGGCTTGAATTTGGGGAGTAAGAGAAATGTAAGCGGGCTGGGGCTGGCGTAAAAATGCAGAAGTGGCAGAAAGATTTTGGTAGAGAAAGATAGTTAAGAAAATGGCAGCAAATTTCCGACCGGTTTTTACCCAGATGGCGGAGATAAGAAGGGTGAGGGCGGGAAAAACCCCTGTAAAATAATAATCCCAAACATAGCCTTTGTTCCCGTGGTAGAAAAGAAGCAGAACCATCGGGGTCAGCCACCAGATAAGAAGAACTTTTAACGGAGTGTTTGGTAATTTACGCCAGACCAGAACCAGCGTTCCCAAAGTAAAAACGGAAAAAAACAGGGCTGTGCCGGGAGTGCGAAAATATCTGGGAGTAAAAGTATCGTAGTAAAACTTCAGCCGGGTGGACAGAAAAGCCACCGGCTGCGGCTGAAAACTGCGCTGGCTTACTAAAAATGTTTTGAAAGCACCAAACAAAATGTTTTGGTGACGGAAATTAAAAATAATTTGGGGCATAAGGGTAAGACCAAAAAACAGCAGTCCTATAAGCATATGCCTGTTAAATTTGCGGTGCAAAATAACTAAAATCGCCGGGAGAAAAAATATTGCAGATGCGGCTTCAAGCTGCAGAGATAATCCAACACTTAGTCCCAAAAGCCACCAACGGCTCTGCATAAGAGCGTGAAGAGCAATAATTGCAAACAAGGGTAATGGAGTGGGATTAGACAGCCAACGCTGGTCTTGCATAAACCTGGTTGAGAACGAAATAAGAATGGCTGCCAGAAGGCCGGTAGTTTGGTTGAAATACTTGCGGCCAAACAAATACACTAAATAAATAGCGGCCGCATTGACCAGAGCCAGGAATACAGCGGCGACAGCCGGATGGCCCCGTCCTAAAGCGTAAGCCGGAGCAATAAAATAGTAATAAAAAGGACCTAAGAAAATGCCCTCAATGCCGGTGGTGGGGCCTATGAGGAAGAATTTGCCTTTATGAAGCAGATCCCAGATGACTAATGCGTCCCGGCCCTGATCGTACCAGAATCCTAAAAAATCAGAGACTCTATAGATTCTTAAAAAAAAGGCGGATAAAAGGGTAAGAAAAATAATCATTTTCCGGTAGAATTGTGGACGAGACGGAAGAGTTTGGTGCCCCAGGGAAATTCCCACTGCCGGTCAATTTTAGCCCAGCCGAATGCAGCAATCTCCCACAAAGGATTGTTGATAGGTTCACAAACCGGGTCTTCGCAAATTACAAATAATTGATCTGATAGTTTTTGGTGGATAGTGTAGTAAGGGGCCTTCTGGATATCTAAAAAGTAGACGTAGCCCTTGTCGTAATTTCTTTTGGCAATTAAAGCAAGATTAAAAGGCTGGCCGGAGGCCTGCTCTTTGATAAATCCGGCAATTTCTTGGGTATGAGCAAGTTGATTATTGGGTGAAAAACGCAAGGGGAAATTTGAAATATTTGCCAGAAGCAGCGCCCCAAAAACTAACCAAGCCCACTTTTTAATTTTTTCCAATATAAAGCCCAGGAGTAAAAAGGGGGCTGGAAAAAGAAAACCATAATAGTGGTCGTAAATATGCTGCTTGTATAAGCCCAGACCGATTAGACCGACACTCATCCAGGTGGCAGTAAACCAAAAATCTTTTGAGGGGCGTGATTTGATTAAATAAACTAGTCCTCCGATCAATAAAATTGCCGTGGCGGCCCCGAGCGGCTTATTTTTGGCAGCCAGGAGGGACGTGTTTATGTCCACCCAAAGAGGCCAAAGATTGGGCAGGGCTTTGTAGGCTTTGAGATTAACCGTAGTTTGGCGGTCGGTAAAAAAAGCCGTGACGGCCCTGACATTTATCCAATTGTGGCGCAGGTCAAACCACAGAAGTGGGGACATTAAAATTAGAAATGAGAAAATAGAAATTAGAGAATAGTATTTAGCTTTCGGAGTTTTTTTGGATAGGAACCGAAATAGGCCAAGGACGGGAAACAATAATAAACCTAAATAGTGAGAGTTGAGGACGAAGGCGAAAGCGATGGCCGTGACAACCAGCCAGCGCCAGTAACCCAGACGCCAGACTTTCCAAATACCATATATGGAAAGAAGCGCAAAAAAAGGCATGATATTGGGATTCCAAGAAGAACGGGAGTAGGTGATTATGACAGGAGATAGAGAATAGAGAATAGAAATTAGGAGAGCCGGAACCCGGCCGAACCATTGCCGGCCAACCCACCACAAGAGAGCTACGGTGGCCATCCCCAACAAAGCGATTTGGACAGCAGGCCCGACGGGAGAAAAATTAAACAAAGCCAGAGGTAACAGCATCATGTAGTAATACAGAGGACCTAAGTACATATTGCCAATGGAAGTACCGGGACCAATCAGGGTGAATTTGCGCCCTATTAACATATCCCGGACGACCGACACATCCCGGCCTTCGTCGCCCAAAAAAGTCATATATTGGTCAATTTTGTAGAGACGGACAAAGGCGGCTGCCGCCAAAATGGCCACAATAGCCAGGGCTTCCCAGCGGAAAACATTTTTGCCTCTTTCAGTGAGCAACTCTTGCTTTAGCTGCCACCAATATTTAAGCAAATCAATGAGAGATTGAATAATGACTTTGGGGCTGGCACCCGTGGAAACTCCCGAAGTGCGTGGGTAGTGAGCCAGGGGGACTTCGGCGATAGCATGGCCATGAGCTTTCACAGAAGCAAATAGTTGAGTATCGATCATAGCTCCCCTTTCCGCGGGAATATAAGCGTTTTTTAATATACTTCTGCGAAAAAGCTTAAAACCGCAATCTATATCTAAAGCCAGGAAACCAAAGAGAGGGGAAACAAATAATGTATTCCACATCCAGGCCAGTAGCCGGCGATGCCGGGGATCTTGACGGTGGATTCTCATGCCACTGACAATATCAGCGCTGGTTTCTTTCATTTTTTCCAGTAAGAGAGAAATTTGGGAAAAATCGAATTGGTTATCGGCGGGAAAAAAAGCAATTAATTCTTTAGTGGCTTTGGCAAACCCAGCCTTAAGAGAGCCACCATAGCCGCGGTTGGGGTGATTGGTGACAATTTTTAAATTGGGGATTTTTTTAATAAACTTCCTGGCAATTTCCCCAGTTTGGTCAGTTGATCCATCATCGACCACGATTACTTCTGCGTCCAGTTTAAGTTTTTTTATGACAGAAGAAACAGAAGTCAGGCACTTGGCAACATTGTCCTGTTCATTGTAAGCGGGAATAACTACCGAGACGCCTTTCGACATGCTACAATTGTAGCATGAAAATCAGCCGAAATATGCTGATCCTGGCCGTAGTTTCCGTATTTTCGACATTGGCCCTATGGGTGCCGGTGGGAATGCAGAAAGTATATGAGAACTTCGATGGACTATATTATGTGGTGATTGCCAAAAGCTGGTATGACAAAGCGTTTATCGGTAATAATTTCTCTTTCCCGCTGCCACTGGAGTATTATCCGGCGCATTTTCCTCTATACCCCGCCCTGATTTGGCTTTTTGGAGGCAGCCCGCTGTCTGCCGTGATGATAAATCTAGTAGTTTCGGCAGTAACAGCGCTGGCTATTTACAAAATTTTTGAGGAATTTAAATGGGGAAATCCTCTGATAGCTGGTCTGGTGTGGTTGTTTGCCTGGCCGAGAATGTGGGTGGTGCGGTCTATCGGTAGCCCGGAAACGTTATTTATATTGTTTGTAGTAATTGCCCTATATGCTTTCCGAAAGAAATCGTATTGGCTGGCGGCCATTGCCGGAGCCCTGGCCACATTGACCAAAAGCCCGGGAATTTTGCTGTTCCCGGCTTTTGTATTGGCGTCTAAATTTGATAAAAAAATTTGGCCCACGCTTTTGATTCCGGCTGCATTGGTGGCCGTATTTGGTTTTTATTATTTACGCACCGGGGATTTCTGGGCATATTTCAATTCCGGGGACAATATTCATTTACAAGCATTGCCGTTCAAAGTTTTTGACAGCAATCAGCCCTGGGTGGGCAATTGGTGGCTGGAAGACGTGTTGTGGATGTACTTGATCGGAGCGGTCGGGGTGATCAGGGCGTTCAGAAAATCAGCAGTCTGGGGGTGGTGGGGAGCGATATTTTACGCGGTGATTTTATTTGTATCGCACCGGGATATAGCCAGATATTCGTTGCCTATGGTGCCCGTAGTTATATTGGGTTTAACTGATGTGTTGGAGAAAAAAGAGGTCAGATGGGCATTGCTGCTCTTAATTATTCCCATGTATTTCTACAGTTTAAATTTCCTGGCCCACAATACGGCGGCTATTTCCGACTGGACGCCTTTTTTCTCCAGATAACCAGGGTGTACATCAGATAGTTGTAGGGCATGACTAAAAAGGCGATGGTCAGAGGCAAAACAATTTGGCGGTATTGCGAGCCGGTCAGATAGTCTGTCGCGACGCCCACTACCACCTGGATCAGCAGGCCTCCGGCCGAGGTGATGTTAAATTGCAAAAATTTAGACAGAATCATAGTCAAACCGTTTATTTGCTGGTCTTTGAAAGTCCAGATATTGTTCCAGGTAAAGTTATTGAGAATAGCCAACTCGGTGGACAAACCCCAGGCGGCCCAGCCGGGCCAATTTAATTTGGTGAAGAGATAAAGAGCGGTGGCGTTGACCACATAGCCTGCGAAACCTACCGTGCCAAATTTAATAATCTTTTGCTTGTCTTTAATCCCCAAAATAATTGCCACCTTAAAGGTGGAAACCATTTCTTTAGGATTGAACTTGGATTTTTCTTTAGTCCGGGAAGCAAATTCTAAGGGGACCTCGACAACCTGCTTGGCGTTTTTAATGCTTTGATAGAGCAAATCCACTTTGTAAGCAAACCGGGTAGGCTCCATGAGATGCTCCAGGTCAATTTGGTCCAGAACGCCTTTGACGCGGGTGAGTCTAAAACCGGTAGTCAGATCGTGAATTTGAGGTTTGAGAAGAACTAACCTGATAAACAGATTTCCCAGGAAACTTACCGCTTTACGGCTGAATTCCCACTCTTTAGGTATGGAGCCGCCCTTGATGTACCGGCTGCCAATTACATAATCTGCCCCATTTAGAAATGCGGCCACCATGTCTTTGACGAATCTCGGTGGATGTTGGAAATCAGCATCCATTTCCATAACCGCATCAGCCCCAAGTTTGTCCACTGCGTATTGCATGCCCCGGATATAGGCCCAGCCTAAGCCCTCTTTTTGCTTTTGTAGGAGATGAAGATTCGGATATTTTGACTGGTATTTTTTGACTATTTCACCGGTGCCGTCGGGGGAAAAATCGTCAACCACCAGGAGGTGCATGTCCGCGTTTTTAATTTGGGGAAATTCCTTGCCAAACAGCTCCTCAATCATCAAACCGACGTTCTCGGCCTCGTTGTAAGCCGGCATAATAATGACAATTTTGTCCATTGAGTAATAATAGCATGCCGCGCTTCTGTATACCTCACCCCTTCCGTTCCCCTCTCCTTAATTAAGGAGAGGGGTTAGAGGTGAGGTATAATTTGGGTTATGGTAATCGACGTACTAACTCTATTTCCGGAAATGTTTGCCGGGCCGTTTAGTCAATCTATTATCAAACGGGCGCAAGATAAGTCTGTCGTCAAAATAAATATTCATAATTTGCGTGACTGGACAACCGACAAATACAAATCCGTGGACGATAAGCCGTATGGTGGAGGACCGGGGATGGTGATGCGCGTGGATATAATTGACACTGCGGTGTCAAAACTCAAAGTGCAAAGTGCAAAGTGCAAAATTATTTTATTGGATGCCGGTGGCGAAAAGTTCAGCCAAGGATTAGCGCGTGATTTAGCACATGATGAGCACTTGATTTTAATTTGCGGACACTATGAAGGAGTGGACCGCCGGGTACATGAACACATCGCGGACGAAATTATCTCTATTGGCGATTATGTATCATCCGGCGGAGAGATTCCAGCTATGATTCTGGTTGATTCCATAACTCGTCTTCTGCCCGGAGCGCTTGGTAATCCCGACTCCTTATCCGAAGAATCCTTTTCTCACAACCCACAACTCACTACCAATCCTCAGACAGAGTATCCTCAATACACGCGGCCGGAAGAGTATAAAGGATGGAAAGTTCCGGAGATTTTGCTCTCCGGCGACCATGCCAAAATTAAGAAGTGGCGAAAGAGAAAGTAGCCAGCTTTTGATGGGTGGTGCCGGCTTGGGTGATGAGGCTTTGATACAGAGTAATTTTGTCCACTGCGAAAGAAGAAAATTGAGGTGATTCGAAATCGGAAATCCGATCTATAAAGCGCTTGGTGGAGACGGGATCAGTGCGCTTGAGCCGGCCAATAGTGATATGAGGCAAAAATTTGCGGGGCTGGGGAGTGATAGAACTAATGCTGGATGAAATGGAAGCTTGAAGCTGGAGAAGATCCTCTGACTTGGCTAGTGATAAATATAAAATTGTGGGTTCGTGGCGGTTGTAAAGAGTGTCTAAATATAATGGCTGGAGAAGAAATGGGTGAAATTGAGGAATAAGTGGGATAACTAATTTGGAATCCGCCCGGCCCAGGAAATTGAGGGTCAGATGGGGACGCTTCTCCCAGACCAAGGGAATTTTAAGTTTGTCGAGTTGGGGCATGAGCGCGGCAATTTCAGAAAGTGTGGCTTCCGGTAGGTCGATAGCGATAAACAAACGGTGTTTCAAGCGCGCAAAATGAGAGAGGCAAAAATAAGCACGGCAAAAATAGCCACCAGCAAATATTCAAAGACAATTTTGATATGCAAGTCCCGATGATGGGCGTGGTGAACCACCCCCCAAACTACGTAAGAGACGGCCATGCTGACCAGTATCCCCAGCTGGAGAAAGCGGTGATAGTCGAACCAGAAAATGCCCCATAAGCCAACCAGAAGAATACACAACAGAACGAAATAGTGGAGCGGGTGATGGGCGAAATCACGTTCGAAGGTCATAGTATTTGGCCTTTGGAAATAATAAAGGCGGCTATTAATAAGGCTAACATAAATAACAGATGAGCAAAACTTTTACTGGTCCAGCGGGTGATCTTCTTTTGATACACAGCTACCAGGTCGATAACTAAAACGGTCACAAAAATGATGAGCAGTGTCAGAGAAACGGCCTTCGTCACATCAAAGGGAGAAATAGTTCTTGGTTCATAGTTCATAGTAGACGGAGAGGTGGCGGCGGAGACCGGTTTGACAATGGAAGTAGAAACTGAACTCACGCTGGGGGCGGCAGATAATTTAGCGCCAAAAAATTGCACCACCAGAGTGGTCTCCCGGCCTTCAAGTTGGCCATCGATAACAGCTATTCCAATGTCCTGATACCGGGAATTGAGCAGATTTTCCCGGTGCGAAGGAGAAGCTACCCAAGCGTCGACGACGGATTTGGCGTCGGAAAAATCCCGGGCCAGGTTTTCACCGGCATAGCGGTAAGAGTAGCCGGCCTGGGTAATAAAGTTCCAGGGCTGGGTGCCTACGGGCGAGACATGAGCCCAATAATCACGGGCAATCATATCTGCGGCTTTTTGGGCGGCGGCGGCGGAAAGTTGAGAATTCAGTTCGACTTCAGATAGGCCAGAGGATGTGCGTTGAATATTGGTCAAGCGAATTATTTCTTCGGGGGATATCTGGGAAGCGTAACCTAATATTTGCGGGTAGTTGATGGTTAGTTGGTTGATGGTTACTTGGAAGACGATAAAAAGACCGATGGTCACAACCAGGGATGAAGGATGAAGAAACTTGGCCCGCTGATTATTGGAGTCGTGAGGAAAAAACAGGTGGCGCAGGAATTTGAGCATTACTACCCATTATTGCGGCTTTTGTATTTCAGAGTCAATGGGGGTGGCTACTACCACAAATCGCAACCTGTCCAAAAACCCCGTACACGTATAGATTGTTAATATCTCATTATTTCTTGGTTCAACTACTTCTATTTCATTTGGACTCACCACCATTACATTTTCTACTTGATATTTATGCTCTTTTCCCTCCTGAGTTACCAATATTATCGCCTGGCCTTTTGTGACAGTCTTTAGTCTACCCAAAATATTCCATTTGTTATGTCCATAAATTATTATGTTCCCCCCCTCACCCGGATAAGCCCCTGTGACCAGATACGACCCACCCTTAGCTGAAATTTGCCAAATTCCGTTCTCAATTATACCTCCGTCTAGTCTTAAATCTATTTTAGCATTAGGTATTTTTAATTCTGCTGGCGGACTTGACCTTACTGTTTTTACAGTTTCCCGAGGTGTAGTTTTAAATGATAAAACTCCCTGGCTGTAACCTAGATACCAAATCGAAAACACCACAATTACTATCCCCACTGCCATTCTTACCAGGTGCCTACTTTGCCTTCGCGTACGCATACCCCGATCTTACTGTTATCAATACTCCCATTACTAACACCGTTACCATTACCAGCTGATCTGCAATTCCAGTGGCAGCCATAGTTGAAGCTCCCAACACTTGGCCTCTATCTGATCCTGTGGATCTCTCATTTGAAGGATCTCCGGGAGTGCACCCATTTACAGCCTTTACGGCAAAGTAGTAATTGACACCAGGATTCAAACTGCCAACAGTGTAGTGATCAGTATTCCCTGTCCTTGGCACTCCGTAGATATAGTTTCCAGAAGATAGACCATATAGGATAGAGTAATCTGTGGCAGACGAAACTAGTGACCAAGCCAAAACGGCAGTAGAGGAGCTATTCTTGTTTACAGAAAGTAATCCCGGTATTCCCGGTTTAGCATCGGTACATTGAGTTGATCCGCCTCCATTAGAGCCACCAATTGGACCATTACTCAATGAGAGTGTCGGCGTGGGTGTTGGAGTAGGAGCAGGCGTGGGTGTTTCTGTCGGTGTTATAACTTCTGGAGCAGTACAAGACCCTTCCAGATAAGAGCTGCCATTGAAATTCCAAGAATTATCTGTATTATAATCCCCGCCTGCTCCGATTAAAGAATGAATACCTCCTGGATCCGCCGAATCGTCAACTCTTACATCATAAACAACAACACAAACATTTGCGGGGGCAGAAGATAAAACATGATTATTGTCTACCCAATTATCGGGTGTTGTTGTGCAAGGATTTCCACTATTTGCAAGGTGCATTGAGGATCCATCTAAAGCATTACTATCATTAATGGCAGGAGTTCCGCCATTTATAAAAAGGGCAAATCCTAGAATGTTTGTCTCTTCGCCGGGTTCACATTCCTCCCAAGCATAGGAGCCTGAAGCATTTAATTGTCCTGTACTTGAATTGTATGTAGCTGTTATTGTTACGGGCGCTCCTGTATCTGCTTTTACAAGAGTAGGGGAGAGTTTTATAAAGAGTAAACCTGCCGCAAAAACTATTAAGAATAAAGCCGTCAATAATTTTTTCATGTATAAAAACAATTAACTGCCCTTAGGGCAGTTAATTGAGGCATTATATTGTACGGTTTTTAATTTGTCAATTGTTTCGTTGTTATTGGTAATTACTGATGCGTGACCGCTGCTTGATAAACAATGACTTCACCATAGTTGTTGTCATTACAGAGAGAGGGAGAACCTTCCTTACTACAATTTGACTGAGTGTAAACACCTGTTTTGAAATAAGCGTCTGAATATCTTTTGTTAAGAGTATATACAGGATCAATACCGTTGTTGTAATAGACTTTGGTCAAACCATCGCTAACTACAAACTTAACAGTAAATCTTTTTCCAAGCGTATAGTTAGAATCTAATGTATAGACGTTTGTTCTATCAATCCTGACGTGAAGAGTGGGATAATTAAGTCGCACCACAATAATGTCTTTGTTGTTATCGTGAATTTGCCCCGCTACTACATCTTGTTTGGTTTTTGGTACAGCAGTGATTGCTTGGTCTAAAAACATAGTATGTGTTCCTTCATTCGAGGGCCAGCTCGCATTTGTCTTGCCATTGTCGACCATTTCTCTAAGCTCTGAGCGGGGATAACCTGAACCGCTTGTCGTTGCACCATTCACCGCAGCCCTAAAACGTACTGCGTTTTCTTCTGGCAAAACTGTAAACCAAGGATTAAGGTTGTAAGTTGCCAATCGCGGCTGTTTTATTTCTATTGCATCTCCGGAAGTAATAGTTGGGATTGTTATTTTCCAATTAGTGAGATTGAGTACTTGTGAGGGGTAGATAACTTCAGTAGGTAGTAATGAGGGCGCTGGTTTCTTGGTAGAATTTGTATCGACCACATTTGTATTAGTCTCCAAATATACTTTTGGGGAAATAAAACGAATAATTATGGCTATAAAAATCAGCAAAATAGATGCCATGAGCCACAAAGGAATTTTATGCCCTTTCAATAAATTGTCCGGGGGTTGCTCAGTATTCATTACCTTAATTTTATAACGCATTGCGGGCTAGATAAGCAAATTATACCTTTATAAGATATCTCTGCTTTTGAAGCTGAATTCGTGAAGACCTAGCTTGCTAGCAAGTTTATTGTTTACATCAATAACTGTTTTTAATAAAGACGCGTTAAACCCACTGGTTTGTGCCCAAAAACAAAACGCCTGTATGTCTTTCGGAAGACAGCTCCCGTCAAATGGTCCCTTGTTCTTTATTCCATAGTTTGGGTTCCACATTCCTTCACAACTTATCGCGGAATATTTGAAGATTTTATCGGCATTGATACACAGGTTATTTGCAATTTGACGCATTTCGTTGAAGTAGGTAATTTTTGTTGCATTAAAAATATTGTGGATATATTTTTGCATTTCGGCCTCTTTAATTTCGCACCTGAACAATGGACAATCGAATTTATTTTTATATATCAATTCAAGCCTGTCACCGGATTTCCTATCGTATTCTCCAATTAAAATTATCCAGGGATTTAGGGTATCGTTATAAGAAGTTTCTTGTCGAAGGTATTCGGGGTTCATGCACGCACCGAAGTCTTTTCCGACCTTTTTACCTGAGTATTTCTCTATTGTAGGAATAACAAGATCTTCTGTTGTGCCCGGGAGAACAGTGCTTTTAACTACAACTAAATGATATTTCCTGAAGTGTTTAAGGCGCTTTCCCAAATCCACCGATGCTTGTTCAAGGATACTTAGGTCAATTCTTCCATTCACTGTGAAAGTCGGGACAGTAAACATTGTTATGTCAAAATCATAACTCCCGTTAAGAATCTCATCCTTTGTAAATGCGTTGTAACTCTCTTTTTTTAATTTTTCAATTTGTTCTTTTACAATTCCCAAAAAACCCACCCTTACTCCCTTTTCTACCAAAACTTTCCCCGTTGCTTGCCCAACAATTCCAGGACCTACAATACAAATTGATGGTTTTATCATATTATTTCCTCTTAGAAATTCACCCTGGGGCAGCTAGATGAAGATGTATGTTATGGTATGTTACACTTTTTTAAAAAAGGTGCAAGTATCATTTAATCTGCTTCGTTCATCCCTGCCACATCTTTACGATTTCTATATAAATCGTTGACCCCAAGAATATTGCTCACTTCGTTGGCAACTTTTGTATAAATTCCATAAATACCGCTTTGCTTAATTTGATTGTCAGCTAAGACATTGTTCGAAGCTTGATCTTGGAAGTAAACTCCAACAGCATTATTTATTAAAGAATTCTTACTAATATTATTTGAGTCTGATTTAATATAAATTCCTACGTCGTTATATTCAAATGTATTATTTGAAACAGAATTGTTATTCGCCTTATCATAGAAATAAATTCCATATAATCCACTTCCCGTTATGCTGTTATTCTGCACAATGTTACCCTCTGAACCTGCATTTGCCCTTACTCCATGTCTATTGTTTGCTATGGTGTTGTTGCGAACAATGTTGTTACTTGAACGATAGAGGGCAATTCCGCTTGTATTGCCGGTTACGGTGTTATTTTCAATTATATTAAAGTCAGATTTTTCATGAAGCATTATCCCGTGCAATTTATTATTGTAGGAGATATTATTACGAACCGTATTGTACATGCTGCGTTTCGAAAAAATAATACCATGCGAACCATTATCTCTGGCAATGTTATCTTCCACCAAAAAACCATTGGAATCATCATGGGGGTCAAGCCCATACCTTACATTTTCATAAAATTCATTTCCCTTCCACAGCATACCAGTTGCCCCATAAGTGTAAGCACCAAAATAATTATGGTGGAATTTACTGTTGATAACTTCTCCAGTAAGAAGTTCTTTTTTTAACTTGAGGTTACTTAGCTTCCAAGAAACACCGTAAGGAGATGCGGCAATATCTGACGAAGTTGGATAACCTAAATAAGAAAGCTCGGATGAATAAATATCCATTCTTGAATTATCCTTTACCATAATAAAACTTCTTCCATCCTTGAGTTCTTTATCGTAATCATTGTTTTCGGTATCCCAAGAAGTTATTTTTACTCCGTTAATAATAATGTCGCTATTTAGAGAACGAAGCATTACAAATCCTTTTTTATTACTCTCGAGTTTAAGCCATTCTACTTCGTTTTTGTCAAGCCTCAAAGTAATACCGTCCGAAAGAAAAATTGTAGCTTTTGCAAGCCAGATTTTTGATGAAATTTCTTCTAAATAACTCTTCCCTCCATTGCTCACAATATCTTTTAGAGTTATCTGCCTACCCCTTCCTGTAACCAGAAGAGTATTTGTTTTTTTATCATGTTGGACGGTTATAGGGTTAGTCGAATATGTTAGTTTGGTAAGAGAAGTATTTGGTTGTAGTTGAATATCTTTTCCTGGGATTGATAAAATTGTCCCTGGTGTAATATTTCTATTTGGTGCTTTGGCCATATTTGCATAATATAATTGGTTTACATCAACTCCGAATTTATTGGATATCTCGATAAAATTTTCGTTTCCTTTTGCTTCATAGCGATTAGTAAACAACTCCTTTTGGGCTAATGTTGATTCTCCTAAAACTGCGCTACTTGCAATAACATCTGCTTGAATACTGGGCAAAGCACTTGCCAGCAATTGTTCTCTTTGTGATTTTGGAATTAAATATGTGTGTTCTTTATAAATATAAACTCCATATGTAAGAAACAAGACAACTGATAAAGTAGCAAGATAGGAAGGGGCCGCTAGAAGTAATCTAAACTGAGGTAACCTTGATTTATCCCAGCGTGTTATCCAGCCTTGAGTATTGAGTGTAAAAAGTGCATAAATTTTAAGTATCCCGGCAAGAAATGTATAGAGCACATATCCGGGTAAAATAACAATATTTTTGGGCTTATAAGAAAGGTGGGGATAATACAACTTTATAGTTCTACTGATAAACCACCAACAAAAAATTGCGAACGCAGCTATCCATAGATGAAGATAGATCGATACAAAGAAATAAATGGGGCTTAAAATTACCACAAAGCCCTGAAGGAACTTATCAATTTGAAAAAAGAGAAGAGCGGGATGCCGAATAGGCCATCCGTTAAAGATTGCTGACAAATCAGCACGAAGACTGTTTCTTGTCCAACGCAGTCTTTGTTTAAGGTATGCACCCAGTTCTGCCATCCCAGGCGTATAAACGTGAGATGTACTTTGATAAGCAACCTTCCATCCTGCTGCGAGCACAAGGTATGTCAATCTTTTATCATCACCGCTAATAACCGGTACTCCCATGAACTTCTCATTTACTAAATCAGAAAGCATGGGAGTAATAACTTCACGCCTGTAAAATGCCGTTCTCCCAGAGAGGCAAACAAGAGCATCTCCCGAAGCGGCTAAGAATGGATACTCATGTCTATATCTCAAATCAAGCTGTATATCAAAAACTTTTTGTGCAAAAGTTTTAGGCTGCAAAACGCTTTGGTATGTAGCAACCCCTGCCACTTTAGGATCAACAAAAGGGGGAAGACCATTTCTTGAAACATTATCATCCCAAATTGTATCACTGTCAACCAAGGCTACAATTTCACTTTTTGCAACTTTAATCCCATCTGCTAAAGCCGGCCGTTTCCCGGGAGTTTTAGTAATAATAAGTTTAGCACCCGAAAAGGTCTCTTTAAATTTCTTAAAAATTTCAATGCACGTCAAATCCGTATAGTCAATTACCGCAATTATCTCTGATGGATTATTTTTCTTCCACGAGTTAAGAGCTTGTGTAAATACTTGCGGATTCTCATTATAGACAGGAATCACCAAGGAGACTTTTGCATTATATTCCTTTGTTTTAGGACGGTAATGAAGCCCAATAACCTCTTTTATCATCCAGACAGACCATCGCCATATTCCGATTACTCCAAGAGGAACTAAAAATGAGTATCTATCAAAATATTGCTGAGAATAAAAGGCGGCACTGTTAAAGATAAACCCAACATTATTGATTATTGTATTCAACATAAGTTATTCTTTCTTTCCTTTGTTTTATAGCTTATGTTTTTGTAAGCAATTTCAATAACTATAAAGATGATTACTTCAAGTGGAAGGAAATATTTACAGGCAAATCCATTTTGCGGACATGCTTGGTTAATCTCCCAAAACAAAATATATATTACGGTTGGAATCGCTATGGAAAAAATTGGCTTTAAGAAAGTATTTTTCTCTGCAAGATAGAAAAACAAGATCAAAAGTATTGCTTCTGTAATTAATAATTGCCAACTTATACACATTGTACATTTGGCGACGGTTATAGCTGAAGGAGCTAGTGTTTTTACCTCCACCTTTGCTGAAGATGTTGCTGATACACTTGCTCCAAGTACTGGTTTATAAATTGATAAATTGGGTATATTTGCAACTCTTCCCCTAGTAACACCAGATTTAACAATAACACCGGGAGTTGCAGGAAGTTTATTTGAAAAATCACCTGGTCTACAACCGTTTATAGGACGTACCTTAAAATAATATTTCACTCCTTTTGTGAGCTCGCCAACTGTATAGGTAGTGGTTCTTCTTCCTCCTACATTCGGATTACCATACTCTATTTCTGTTTCTGATCTACCATAAGCAATAAGATAATGGGTTACTGGATCTTGAGCTTCTGTCCAGGTTAGTGTGACACTATCTTTTCCTGGTACGGCTGAAGTGAGCACCGGCTTGCCTGTGGGACTGTTGTCTTCACAAGTTTCAGTGCTAACAGCATATATCGGTCGTGGAGCGAGGAAAAAGGATAAAAGCAATAATACAAATGTAATAAAAAATTTTCTGCCCATAGTAAAAAACTAGCCCATCTTGGGCTAATTAACTATGGGATTATACTACATTACCCTACCAAAAGTGAAGCTGCCCCTTATCTGCCCTGAACCCGGACAGAAAATGGTTAGTTGGAAGACGACGAAGATACCGATTATTAAAGCCAGGCCGGAGGGATGCAAGATTTTGGCCCGCTGATTATTGGATTCGTGAGGAAAAAACAGATGGCGCAGGAATTTCCACATCAAGGATTATTATGTGCGACGTCGGAGCAGAAGTCCAGAGATAAGGAGACCCAAAAGTGCGGTGGGGATGATGATCAGCCACCAATTGAAGTTGGGGGTGCTAATCCCTTTGATTCCCGGAGAGGGGGTAGGTTCAACGGTTTTTACTTCTTCAATACTTTCTCCCAAAACCCCTACCGCAAAGCCCTCTGGAACGGCGGTAACTACACCGCCGGTAGGTCTGACCGACAGCTCATTTGAGAATTCTCCAGGAGCGCAACCATTACCGGCCCTGACTTTAAAGTAATACGTTGTTCCTCCGGATAAGCCGGAAACTGTATAAGACGTGGTATTAGAATCACCCGCATTCGGATTTCCGTACTGTTGCTGACCCGTTCCCAAGCCGTAAGCTATTAAATAATAGGTCACCGGGCTGGTTGCCTTGGACCAAGTTAAGGTGACGCTATTGGCTCCTGCAGAGACAGCAGACAGAAGAACCGGAGCGCTACCAGGCTTGGTATCGTTGCAGGAAGGAGCGCTGGCTGCTGACGTTCCGCTTCCTCCACTACTGCTGGAACTGGAAGAAGAGGAAGAGGAGGTAGTTGTAACGCTCTTTTCTTCACTAACCGCTTCCGGCGATCCGTGGGAAATGGTTCTGTAATAATAAGTGGTCCCCGCTGTCAGCCCGGTTATATCTACGCTGTGGGCCGTAACTTTCGTTGAATCCTCTACTGTCGAATTTGCGTAACCATAATTTGGTGCGGCTCCAAGTTCTCCGTGTGATACCATATCATAAATCACGCGAGACGTCGAAGGATCATCTGTGGTCCAAGTGATGGTTGTAGATGTTGACGTTACCTCTGAGGAAGCTTCTGCTGATATTTTTGGCGCAATTCCATAAACTGCTTCCAAAACATCGCTAGCGTTACCGGCCTTGTCGTAGGCAATGGCTTTAATTGTCATGTCTTTGTCTACCGTGATTGGGGTACCGGTGTATTCCGTTTTAGTCTTGTCCGGCGTGGAGCCGTCCGTCGTGTAGTAAATCTTATCCACACCGCTCAAGCTGTCGGAACTAGCCAAAGTCACCGATTGGTCACTCATATAATCACCTGCCGCTGGGTCGGCGACTGGCGTTGTAGGTGCGGTAGTATCATACGTTATGTTTTCTACCACCGGACTCGTTTCGGTGTTGCCTGCCGTATCAGTCGCTTCAGCTTTTATGTCAAAAGTTCCATCGCTTGAAGGAGTCCAATCAAAGTTCCATTCAAAAGGATTGCCGCCTCCTGTATTTTGTAAGGGCTGCGTACCTCCATTCTCGAAATCGGTATCAATTTCTGTCCATTCATTTTCTTCTTCATCCTCTCCTACTGATTCTCTATAGAAAAGTTGAACATAATCAACAGTATCCTCTGTCTCATCGTTGGATGAGCCTGATATATCGATTGATGAGCTCCAAATACTTCCTTCTGCAGGTGAACTAAAAGAAGATTCCGGAGAGAATGTGTCTACTGTAAAAGAGGCAAAGTTAAAACCGAAATTTCCCGCAAAATCATATGCTCCAACATATAAGGTATGAAGTCCTTCACCAGGATAAGGCATGCCGTTATATTCGTCGGCAAAAAAATATTCAGAGAGAGAATCAAAGTCACCGTCGAAGGCAGAGAGCGGCAACGGATCGCTAAAGTCCGAATCGTCGACTTGGAAAATCGCCGAAGCGATTATACTCAAAAAATCTTCTGCCAATGCCAGGATTGATGGAGCATGATTGGTAGGATCAGGAGAAATTGATATATCGGTTACGGAAGGCCCCGTAACGTCATAGGTCACTTCCTCCACAACTGGACTTGATTCAGTATTTCCCGCCGTATCGGTAGCCTCAGCCATGATATCGTAGATGTCCTCACCATCTTCCGGCTCCCAATTATAATTCCAGTTAAAAGGCTCGTCTAAAGAGTCGTTTGTGATTTCAGTTATCTCATACCAATCATCTTCTCCTGAGATGGAATAAGATAAAGTAACGTAATCAACAGTTGTATCTGGGACATCAGTCGAACTTCCGGAAATTTCAATTGGCTCGTTCCAAAAACTGCCATCGGCAGGAGAACTAAATGAAGAAACAGGATCTTGAGTATCAACAGTGAAAGTACTCACGCTTAAAGGATCACTTGGATTTCCAGCCGAATCAGTAACTGTTATCGTACAGTCTGAATATGTCCCGTCTGGCAGGAAGTTGAATGTTATCGTATTATCTACCGCGGCCGCAGAGCTTGTAACGCTGGAACAGGATCCCCCATATGAAATACTTCCGCTTTCATCGGAATTGAACGTATAGCCGGGGGTGGGGTTATTAGTAGGCGTAGAAACAGGGGTTACTTCAGCTAAAACCGGAGCGGTTGTGTCCCATGTTAGCAAAAACTCATCAGTGTTGGAATTACCCTGATAATCGGTGACTATTAACTCAATGGTGTAATCACCGTCAATATCCGCTGAGATTGTTGTGGAATCGGAGTCGGGCGATCCGAAAATGACAGTCCCGGGACCGGAGGTTTGGGACCAGGAGTAAGTGTCGATTTTGTACTCGTCACTGCTTCCCGATCCGTCTTGGACAAATTCCAAACCAGTTACTACGTCAGGTCCCGCGTTGGCAACTGGGTCGGTAGTGTCGTAGGAAACTAAGCCCAGAAATTCGTCGTCTAGGTAATCGTAAATATATTCTTTGACAATTGAGCCGTCAGTAGTCATCCAGTCATTGCCGGTAGCTGTTACCTCACTGACAGAGTTGTTAAAAATATTGTAATCACTGTTGGAATCAAAAATATTGCCGCTGATGACAATATCTGACGAATTTCCCTCTTCTGTTTCAGTAATGTCTATCCCCATCTGGTTGTTGGAAATGGTGTTGTTGGAAATGGTGACACTTGAAGAGTCGATGATGTAAATGCCACTAGTAACGTAGGAATTGTCGGTAATGGAATTATTGCGGATAGTGGTTCCGGTCACGCCGTTTAAATTGATGCCGTCACCATTTCCGGTAATTAAACAGTTTTCAATGGTAGTGTTGTCCGCGCCAGGCAGAAGAGAAAGGCCTATGTCTCCATTAGTATTGATTTCCGCGCCGGTACCGGAACAAGAAATGGTCAGTCCAGGTTTATCGATGGAGACTGGATCCGAATATGTTCCATCCGCTACTTTAATCTGGTCACCAGCGGACGCAGCGTCTACAGCAGCTTGGATAGTTTGGTAACAATTGTTTGAGCCGGAACCTACCACACAGACCGTTCCTCCGGAAGAATCATTAGTAGTAGACGAACCATCATCTGTTGGAGTATCTGGGCGGACTATAAAAATAGTGAAATGGTCCAGATTCTTGATAACAAAAATGTTGTTTTGTTCTTCCGCTGGCAATTCTTGATAAGTTTGGCCGTCTTCAGAATACTGGACCTTGGCTTCTTGGTTTGGATTAGGGTTAGGAAGTGTCAGGTCGTATATAAAACTCCCGTCGGGCATGTCTGAAGTAATGTCGTAGCCCGTGGCGTCACCAACTTGGACTTCTTTTATTCTGAGAGGGGCGGACTGAGTGACTTTGGTAAAAGTCACCGTGACTGCTGTGTCCCGGAATCGATATGCGTGACCTTCAGTGATCGGGCTAGTAGTGATGTCCACGCCATCAATTGTCTGCCATTCAGGGATAGGGGTGGGGACAGGAATCGGAATAAGATTGGGGTCCAAAGTCGGCTCGGGGGCAGGGGTGGACGAAGGGGTGGGGGTTGGAGTTGGTTCAACAACGGTTTGGGTAGCAGATTCGGTGGCTTCTTGGGCAAAAGCTACCAGATAGGAAGCATTGCCTTGGAAAAGAAGGAGGAAGGAGAGCAGGAAGCTGAAAAGCTTCTTAAGGGGCACTGGAGCCGATTTTAGTCTTTACTATAAGTCCTGTCAAACCCCCGGCGATGTCAATGAAGACATCGCGCAGGGTGGGAGTGCGACCGAGACTGAAAGTTTGATGGAATTCATCAGAAACGGCGTATAAGACTACTAGAATTAAAGTGAAAAGGAATAAGTATAATTTGGAAAAGCGGGAGGTAAGTTTGAGCGAGCGGTAAATTAGTATCGCCAGGACAGCGTAAACGAAGAGGTGGGCAGATTTTTTGATAACGAAGTCCTGCCAGTAAACTTGGTTGGCGGTGAGCGTGGGTTGAGAGGAAAAGGAGAAAATGAGAATTGCCCAGGCCAGAGTGGGTAGCCAATGTTTAATCCGGCGGCGGATGGACATACCCTCTGATTATAAGGCCTACGGAGGCGATAAAGACAATCCCGCCGACGGCGATCAGGGCGATGGCTGGGAAATTGATGTTGCGTTGGGTGGAAGAAGAGAGAACGGTCGGAGTCTCCTTAATATCACTCTCCTCGGTCCCCCCTCTTAAAGTAAGAGGGGGGAGGGTAGGGGGTGATATGCTTGGCGTGGGAGAGGGTTTGGCTGTTGGAGTAGAGGTGGGGGTCGAGCTAGATTTTGGAGTAGGGCTGGGTTTGGGGGTGTTTGTGCCTGTCGAAGCCGAAGGCGAAGGGGCAGATGTGAGTGTTGGGCAACTAGGATTGGAGGAATTGGGTGTTGGATCAATTTGACACCAGTTGCCTGAACTATCTTTTGACCAGGATTTCGCTTTAGTTGATGCAGAAAATGATGTTTTGTTTTTTTCAATTTTACTACCATTCAACAATCGAACATCGTCTCCACTATTATTAAGAAATGAGTCGGACAAATAAAATTGCTTATAAGTTTTGGCGCTGATTGTTCCAGAAATGCCTATCGGTGCACTACCACCATCAGCAACATCATCGACAAACCAACCATACAAATTCACTTCAGAATCATTCCCATTATAGATTTCTACCCATTCATTTCCACTATCTGGATATGGCAGATATTCTGAAATGGATAAATTTGAGTAATCATTGGGTGTTGGAGTCGGGGAAACAGCTGGTGTTTGCAAGGGAGTTGATAATGGAGTTGAAGATGGTGAGGGTGTAGGTAAAGATAAACAAGAGGTGTTAGTATTATTTAATTTGTCTCTACTTGGATTACTGAAAGTGGTCCAGCCACCAGTTCCGTCAGGTAATCTACCAAACGATACATTATTTCCAGGACTACTAGAATATTGGTATTCATCAATTATAGTGTCACCAGACAACAACCTAGCTTTGTCGCCCGAAGCAGTATTCCAAAAAAAGCTGCCACTTTGAAACGACATACAAGCATTGGGGGTTAATACTGTATTTGTGGGAATTGTGAACTTTGTTGTACCTCCATCATCGTCAATAAACCAACCTGATATATCTTGTGAATCAGGTCCAGAGTTATAAAGTTCAATCCATTGACTTGATCCCGAGGGTTCGACCTGAAACTCATTTATTCCAATCGAGGCATAAATTTTAAGTGGACAAAAAAAGAAAGGCAGTAATGCAATTCCCCACCACTTCATTTGGTAAAACTTTATCATTCCTTTAGTTTAATAACAATATTGACAATTAAAATGCGACCGCATTTTATTTGCTAAAGATAAATGGTTAATCGAGTTTAAAGATGACCCTTAATTCCTCATCGTTTTCTATTTCTTCGGCCGTTACTAATTTAACTCCGTGCGGAACTCCTATAACTTCACGGATGAACTTCATTTCATTGTAACAAGGATATGGGTAAACAAAAACACTGCGCTGCAGGGGCTTGAGTCCTAATCCCAAAAGCAGTTCCCGAAAACGGTTCCGTTTGGATCTATTCATTTCCTCCACATCAAAAAATATTAACCGCCATTTTTTATCCCATTTTTTCTGCGGCTCGATTTGTAAGTTACTTAACTGATATTTAAGAACTTGCGTCCGGCCCGCGTCGGTAATCCGGACTTCGGTTCCCTGGGGAGTTTCCCGAAATTCAACCAGGCCGCTACGGCGCAAAGTGTTCATTCCCCCGTAAACGCTGCTAGGATAGAATTTGCTGAATTCTGCTTCGAAGCTGGTGTAATGAATCGTGTGCATGCGCCTGACCGTTCCTGATCTTGAAGGAATCAACATCCAGTCAAAATTTGTATTCAGGGCTGATAAAAGAGCTTTAATCCCGGCCCGAACTTTTTTTGCATTCACTGAATAAAGTTTAGCATATTTAATGCGATCGCATTTTATTTGCTAATGATAGATTATTGGACGTGCAGGTAGAGAGTTTTGAGACCGGAGCCGTGGTCGATATATTTGATGTTCAGATCGGCCGGACCGCATTTGCCGGTATAAGAATATAGAGTTCCGTCGGCTACAGCATAGACTACGTCTTGATTGGAAACCATATCTATACCGGTATGAATCCCCCCGCTATACTTATACACGTAAGAGTAATCGGTTTTGCCGTAGCGTTGAGTAATCCCAATTGTGCCCTTAATGGGCCAATCCCAATTGCCGGAGCCAATATTCAGCCCCCATTTGTCGGTCGTGTTTTTGAGATATGTTTCGGTGTTGACCCAATCGTCGTTCACCCGGACTTCAAAATGTAAATGTTTACCCGTAGAACAACCCAGTCGTGGATCAGGCGCCCAATATCCTGAATTACCAACAATTGCGATTGGATCACCCTTTTTAACTGGACCCTCTTTTTTTCCAGCAATAAGCGCTTTTTGAATAACCTCATATTCAAGCCGGGCTTGTTCGAGTAGTTTTTGGTAAATGGCTTCAGAATTCTTAGTCTGGCGCAGAAGATTGTCCCGATCGGCCCGTAAATTGGCCAGGGTAGTTTTTTGGGTCTGGAGACGTTTGCGAGATTCTTCTATCAACTTTTTTTGCTGGGCGTAACTTGTCTGAACAGTCTGGGTGTCATAGAGAAATTTACGATTACTGGCTTGGATAGTTTGCAAATATTTAACCTGGGACAGCAAATCTGAAAAGTTATTGACTGAAAAAAAGATTTCAAAAGGGTCTAATCCGCCCTTTTTGTATGTTTGAACAATTTGTTTTTCTAAAAGCTGTGACCGGTCTTGGAGCTTTTGTTCCAATGATTCTATTTTGGAGGAGATGGATGTTATTTGACCTTCTGTTTGAGTTATTTTTGATAAAACCAGTTTTATCTGGGTGTCATAAAATGCAATTTGACCAGCTAACGTATTAGCTTGTGAGCCAAGGGTATCTAAGATTTTTTGGTAACAGTCTTCTCTTTCCTGACCGAGTGGTAAGGAAATACAAGCGTCAGCAAAAACAAAAGCCGGAGAGTGGAAGAGCAAGAGAGCAAAAGTGAGAAGGAAAATTAGTTTTCTCATACTTTTAGGAACCGCCGGACAGCCAGAAATCCTCCAACTGCACCTATGACGGCGCCCAAAAGCAATTCCCCACCCAAGAGGGAGAACATGAACCAAAGAGAGACGGGCAAAATGGGAATACCGGCTAAGAAGCCCGCTAAAAAGGGGGTGCTGTACAGCAAAATTAGATAGGAGACGCCCCAAGCGATAAAAGCGCCGGTAACTCCATAAATAATTCCTTCCCAAACGAAAGGGGTGCTGATGTAACCCGAAGTGGCCCCCAGCAGTTCGTGAAGAACAATTTCGTCCCGGCGGTTGGCCACTTTGATGCTAATTATGAGAAGGATAATGATGAAAGTGATGATCAGATGAGAACCGACCAAAGAGAAGCCGATGAGGCGGACGGAACTGGTCCATTTAGCCAGCTGGGAAACGATGTCTTCGGCAAAACGGACGTCATCAATATCCGGTTGGACTTTAAGCAGTTCGGCGATGGGCTTGAGGTCGGCCGGGTTTTTGGCTGAGACCTCAATGGAAGCCGGGAGCATGTTGGCGGTGACGGCCTCCAGAAGCAGCGGATCTGATTTGTTGAGTTCTTTGTAAAGTTTGAGGGCTTCTTCTTTAGAAATATATTTCACATCTGCAACCAGGTTAGTCGCTTGTAGGTTGGTCTTAATGAGATCTACGGCTTGGGGAGTAGGAACCAGGTCAGATTTGAAAAAAGCGTTGACTTGAGGACGGGTCTCAAAATAAGTCAGAACGGCTTGGGAACCGGCGGCCAGCAAAAAAAATACACTGCCCAAAAAGAGGGACATGGTCATAATAGAAACGGCAGCCAAAGCTTGATACGGTGAGCGGCGGATGCGCTGCCAAGCCAGCGGGAGATGTTTAATCATATTTGCCTTTGGGGGTGTCTTTAATAACTTTACCGGCGTCCAGAGAAATAACCCGCCGGTCCAGGTGGTTAACAATATCTGCGTTGTGAGTGGCCATGATAATTGTGGTCTGGAGTTGTGAGTGGAGAGTAGTGAGGAGGTTGACGATGGCCCGGGCGGTCTTGGGGTCTAAATTACCGGTGGGCTCATCGGCCAGAATAAGTTTGGGGCGGGCGACAATGGCCCGGGCCAAAGCGGCCCGCTGCAGCTCCCCGCCGGAAAGCTGAGCCGGGAAAAGGTCAGTCCGGGCAGTAAGACCCATTAGCTCAAGGGCTTTTTTGACCGCTTTGTCAATATCCACCGCGGCGGCGCCCATAATTTCCAGAGGGAGAGCGGTATTTTCATAAACATTTCTGTCCAAAAGAAGTTTAAAATCCTGAAAAACGGTACCAATAGTGCGGCGGTACTCGTGAATTTTGGCCGGGCCAAAAAGCACCAGTTTACCGGCGTCCGGTTTGAGATCGCGCATGATTAAGCGCAAAACGGTGGTTTTACCGGAGCCGGACGGGCCAGTAAGAAAAACGAATTCCCCCGGGGCAATATCAAAACTAACGGCGTCCAAAGCCAGGATATTACCGAATTTTTTGGTGAGTTTTTGGGCAGAAATCATGTGCTTTACTCGATAATTTTGACGCGGCCCACATCCATGAGCCAAGGAGCTTTAGAACCTTTGAATGTCTCTCCCCAAATTTCGACGTGCTTATCCACAAATTCGTCCAGGTCGACGACTGAAGAAATGAGATACGCAGAATTTTTGGGGTTGCTGTCCAGCACTAGATGATGCGTACCCTCTCCATTCAACCCGTCTTTCTTGAGAATACCGGCTGCGGAATCGCGAAAAGTTTTGGTATCGGTGGAACCGACTTCGGTAGCGGTTTTGATCATGGCTCCAGTGGTGGTGCCCGCGATCTGGGGAGGAGAAGCGCGGAAGAGTAAATAACCGGCTCCTATACCCAAAAGTACGATGAGAACAATAAGTACAGACAGCCAAACTTTAGGGGAAAGGGACATGGCCTTAGTATAGCATAACCTCGGCGTCGATGAATTCGTCCAGGTCCCCGTTCAACACAGCTTCTGCCCGGGAAGTTTCCACTCCAGTACGCAAGTCCTTGACCAACTTATAGGGATGGAGAACATAGGAGCGGATTTGATTACTCCAAGAAGCGGTTTTGTATACGCCTTTTAGTTTTTTGGTCTCGGCGGTTTTCTTTTCCTGTTCCAGCTGCCACAACTTGGCTTTGAGAAGAGACAAAGCAATTTTTCTATTTTGCTCCTGAAAGCGCTGAGTTTGGCAGGCTACTGAAATGCCGGTGGGTTTGTGAGTCAGCCTGACGGCAGTAGAAACTTTGTTCACATTCTGGCCGCCGTGACCGGTGGCCCGGTAGGCTTCAAACTGGACGTCGTCGGACTTTAATACGATGTCGCCGGCGTCCGACTCTTCCAACTCCGGCAAAATTTCTACCAGGGCAAAGGAGGTCTGGCGCAGAGCGTCGGCGTTGAAGGGCGATTGACGGACCAGCCTGTGTGTCCCCCGCTCCCCAATCAGATAGCCGTAGGCATATGAACCGGTTACAGTTACGGTTACAGACTTTAATCCGGCTTCTTCTCCCGGGGCTTGGTCCACTATTTCTACATCCCAACCCCGATTTTGGCAGAATCTCAAATACATGCGCAGAAGCATAGAGGCCCAGTCCATAGCTTCGGTGCCCCCTTGACCAGCGTGAATAGACAAAATAGCGTTGTGATTATCATAAGGGCCATTTAAGAAAGTCTTAATTTCCAGCTTGGCCAATTTTTGGGAAATTTTCTGCAGGTCACTGCCCCGGGCAATCTCCCCGGCCAGCTGGTTTATTTCATCTTCTTCTTTTTGCAATGCAGACAAACGCTTCATGGCCGCTTGAGCGGCTAGTTGATCAGACCAGAAATCCGGTTGGGACGATTTGGCTTCCAACTCGCGGATTTGCTCGGCGCGCTGATCAGGATCCAGTTTAATTTTAATTTTTTCCAGGCGGGCCGAAAGGTCGTCCAGTTGAGATTCAATATCGGTCATGGTTGACAGACGACGTTTCTGATTTGCTGAAGCTGGTCGGGTTTGAGCTTCAGAAGAGTGTCAGTAATGACTCCCAAACTTTCGTTGGTCACCCTGACGCCCAAAACTACCGGGCCTAAGTTCCGGCCGGGGTGGGTAACGAAAGCGTCCAGGGTATCGCTAATCACTTTGCCAGCCTGAGATGGGTTAATGGCAGGAATAGCCGGAATCTTAATTTGAGATTTGATTTCGGACAGAGAAGTGGGGATTTTGGGCATCGATCCCCTCTTCATAGAAACATATCCATACACCCCGACCACCAGCACGGCAACAAAAGCCACCTTAAATAAAAATCCAAACATATGCTTATATATCTACCTTTGCCTGTCTAAGGATACTAATTAACGTCTTGCGTTTCAAATCCCGGTTATGAATTGGTACGGTTACGCGTAATTTACTTGCTGGGTGAAAAAGCTGCCTGTGGCTCCCAACCTGTCTTTTCTCTACAAAACCATTCTGACGTAAAATTTTCAGCACTTCCCTGGGCTTGAGACTGGGCAGTCGGGACATGTTTTAGACGGCAAACCTTAATTTTGAGAGGTCGATGTCAATGGGGGCAGTGAAACTCTCGGCATCCGGCTCAGGAACATTTTCTCCGTCTTCTTGAAGAACTAAGAGATATCCTTCGATAGCATCTTTTACATTCGCCGCCGCCTGTTCAAAAGTATCTCCTTCGGTAACCACACCGGGGAGCTTGGGAACAGTCACAGTAAAACCTCCCTCTTCGCAAGGCTCAAATACGGCGTTGTACCTTAAAACTTTTTGTACGATTTTCTTTGTCATACGTTAATTATATACCCTATATCAACTCCTGTACTATCACGGTTGGCCAAGGTCGGGGTAGACTTTTTGAATGGTTTGCAAAAGGTGTTTTTTTGCTTGGTTAAATGGCATTTTAAAAGTAGCTCCGGCGGCATACATGTGTCCTCCTCCAAATCCTGTTGCCACTGCAATTTTACTTACGTCGTATTTATTTGCATCTCTAGTACGAATACTTATAGTGACAACCCCTGGCTCGGCTTCTGTAAATCTCACCCCTATTTCCCAACCCTTAACCGATTTGAGCATTTCTGAAACTTGAGCTTTTTCTGTATGAACTTCCTGTATACCCTGCTTTTTAAGCTCTTCATAAGGTACGGCTGAAATGGCTACCTTTCCTTCAAAATAAAGTTCGATCTTCGACAAGGCCAAACCAATAAACTTAATTTGTTCGGGTTCATGGTTGTTCTCTAGCATGAAAATAAGTTTATGAAAATCAGGATATATGGATACTAAATCTGCTGCTGCCTCAAATGTACCAGGGGAAGTGGCTGGGTATTTAAACCCCCCCGTATCTGTATATATACCTACAAAAAAGCACGCAGCTCCATCGAGGGGTATTTCAATATCCCATTCTTTACACAGTTCATAATCGATTTGACAGACAGATGGATACAGAGGTTCAATTAAATTCACGTGTCCATATCCCCTATTTGTGTCATGGTGGTCTATGACCGCTACTCGCATATGATTTGGGAATTTGACCTCCATCTTTTTGGTGATTTGGCTTAAATCAGAAGAGTCTTGACTAATAAAAAGATCATATTTGGATAAATCTAATTCAGACCAATTATTAATAACTATCTGATCAAATCCTGGTAAATAAGCAAGCGTGGGTGGGGGTTCTGAATCTCCCATAATGACAGTGACCTCTTTTCCAATGTTCCGAAGTGTATGCATCATTCCCAATGCTCCTCCTATACTATCCCCATCTGGGCCGGGATGGCAGTGAAATAAGATATGTTTCGCTTTTTGAATTTCGGACCAGATAATAGGGGCTAATTGTTTAACTTTATCTGACATGGGGATGGTTTTACTACTTATTATCCAGGCTTTTCCACAAATACCAACAAGCTACTGTGCGATAGGGATGCCAAGATTCCCCTATTTTGAGCATTTTTTTTTGCAAATTTTTATGTTTGCGGTTGAGGCCGTAGTGTTTAACAAAGGCGTTTTGGATACCCACGTCGTCTAGGGGAAGAATATCGGGGCGCTGTAGAGTAAACATCAGTTTCATTTCGGCAGTCCAGCGGCCAATGCCTTTGACTTGGGTAAGATGCGTAATTACTTCTTCATCAGATAACGAATCCAATTTGTCCAGTTGAATGGTTTTGTCCAGAATTTTTTGAGAAAGATCATGTAAAGATCTGGCCTTAGCCCAAGAAGTACCGATACCACGTAATTTTTCCAAGGGTAGGTCCAAGATAAGTTTGGGGGTGAATTTTTTGTTTGGGAAAAGAGTCAAAAATCGGCTGTAAATGGTATCCGCGGCTTTGCTTGAAAGTTGCTGGCCTATGATTTCACTGACTAAGTTAGTAAAGCGGTCCGAGGGAGGTTTATAGTTTATGGGGCCAAACTGATCAATTAGGGCTTTTAAAACCGGGTCTTTTTTAAGATGGGCTATGGATGCGGTAAGATGTTTCATATGAGCAAATGGATTTTAATTATTTTGGCAGCGGGGATGATAGTTTATTTTAACAGCTTGTTTAATGGGTTTGTGTGGGACGACGAAGAGCAAATAGTAAATAATCCCATCATCAGATCAGTGGGCAATATCGGGCAGGCGTTTGGAGCCGGAACTTTTTATTCCGGCGGGGCCGGATTGGCTAAGGGGTTTTACCGGCCGGTAGTAACTGTCTATTACATGCTGGTGTACTCGGTATTTAAACTGCATGCCTGGGGATACCACTTGGCTCAAATAGCGATCCACCTGATGAGCGCGGTATTGATATATAAATTGCTGGCCAGATGGATGGAAGAAAAGTGGGCCGGTTGGGGAGGACTGCTGTTTGCGGTGCACCCAGGAATATCTAAAACCGTAGTGTATGCAGCCAGCGCCGGAGACGCTCTGTACACCTTATTTATCCTTGTCTCGCTGTGGGCGTGGGGAAGGAATTGGACAGTGGGAATTAGTGTGTGGTTGGCGCTGCTTAGCAAGGAGTCGGCTATCGCCGCCGTGCCAATTGTTTTAATCTATGGATGGTGGTTTGGTAAAAAGAACCAGAGAGGGGTTGGAGCAACGGCCGTTTTGATAGCGGTTGGAGCGTATTTAATACTGCGGCTGGCAGCAGGAATTAGCATTCCCAAACTGGACTTGGCCCCGATTACCCAGGCTACTTTGGCCCAAAGACTGATGACGGTCCCTGCGGAACTGGGGAACTACCTGAGACTGGTATTCTGGCCGGCCAAATTGACAATCTCCCAGCATTGGGTGGTCGAGAATTGGCAAGACCCCAGATTTTGGGGATGGGGATTGATAATGATAGGCCTGACCGGAAGTCTGCTGTGGCTGGGCCTTAAATATAGATCTAAAAAATATTGGTTTGGGGTGATGTGGATGGGGTTGTCTTTGGGGGCGGTATTAAATATTTATCCGTTGGACGGAACTATTGACGAAACATGGCTGTATTTCCCTATGATTGGAGTGATTGGTTTAATTTTGTATCCAATAACAAAACTGGGTAAATATTGTGTGTACGGACTGATAATCATCGTCCTGGGTTTAGGAATCAGAACTATGGCCCGAAATCGAGATTGGAAGAATGGTTTGATTTTGTACGGCAGGGCCATAAAAGATTCTCCGCCTAGTTATGAATTGGAAAATAATTATGGCGTAGAACTGTTTAGAATCGGAAAATTAGACGAGGCCAGAGGACATTTTGAAAAGTCTATAAAACTGCAGCCCAGGTGGTGGTTTGCTTATAACAATTTGGGGGCGATTTACCAGCGGGGAGGAGATTTACAAACCGCTAAATCTTTGTATGAGCAAGGTTTGGAAAGAGCGGATTATTATCTGGCTTATGAGAACTTGGCCGTGGTTAAACTGAAGTTAGACAAAGACGAGGAGACGGAAAAATTTTTAATTGAGGCGTTGAAAAAGTTACCGGCAAATGAGATTTTGAATCAGGCCTTGGCGATTGTGAAATATAGGCTGAAAGCTTTGCGGGCCCGGTAAAGCTTGCCTTCGAGAGATCTAGCCGAAAGCTTGAGCCGGAGACAAATTTCCCGATTTGTCAGTTGCTCATAGTAACGGAGTTGCAGGAGTTGGCGATATTCGGATGGGAGAAGATTAAGGCAAGCGTTAACCTTGGCCCGCAATTCGTCTAAGGCAACTTTTTCATCTGGAGAGAGGGAAGGATCAAAAATGGAGTTAAACTTTTCTACCGCCGGAACTACAAAATGGGATTGGTGACGGACTTGGCCGCGGTAATAATCGGCCAGTTTATTAAGGGCGATTTTGCACAGCCAAGTAAAATAGCTGCTTTTATGGCGGAAAGTACGATATGACTTGAGAGCGGCTACCCAAGTTTCCTGCACGGCCTCGCGGGCGGCTTCGTAGTCTCCACCGCTTCTTTTGAGAAGAAAGTGCAGGATTTTTGAGCTATAATCCGCGTTTATGGACATACGTAATATCGCTATTATAGCCCACGTGGATCACGGAAAGACAACTCTGGTGGATGGGATGCTGAAGCAGACCCATACTTTCCGGGCCAATGAAGCGGAAATGAGCCAAACGACCATTTTGGATACTAATCCCCTGGAACGAGAAAAGGGCATCACGATTTTGGCTAAAAACACGGCAGTTTCTTATAAAGGAGTAAAAATAAACATCATCGATACTCCGGGGCACGCAGATTTTGGCGGCGAAGTGGAACGGGTGTTAAACATGGCGGACGCGGCCCTGTTAATTGTGGACGCGGCCGAAGGACCTTTGCCTCAAACCAGATTTGTGCTTAAAAAGGCCCTGGAAGCCGGATTAAAAATTATTGTGGTGATTAACAAGATCGACCGCAAAGACGCCAGACCCAAAGAGGTGCTGGCGCAAACTGAGGAATTATTTTTGAAGTTAGCCACTCACCACAAACATTTAGACTTTCCGGTGATATACGCGATAGGCCGGGAGGGGCGTTCAGGGTCCGACCTTAATCGCGTAGGGACCGACCTGAGCGCGTTGTTTGATTTGATTCTCGCGGAAGTCCCGAATGCCGTACAGAACCTGGAAGAACCAGGGCAAATGCTGGTGTCCACACTGGATTACGATCCGCATTTGGGAAAAATCGGCATTGGGAGAATCAGGCGGGGAAAGTTAGCTACGGGTAAAAATGTTGTTCAATTGACACCAGAGAAAAAACTGGGGACATTTCGAGTAGAAAAATTGTTCGTTAGCCAGGGAATCAAACGGGTGCCAGTAGAAGAAGCAGTAGCAGGAGACATCGTGGGAATTGCCGGAGCACCAAATATTGAAATTGGCCAAACTATAGCTGATCCGGCCAACCCGGAGGCCCTGCCGCAAATGAAAATAGACGAACCCACTTTGAGAATAACGCTGGGGGCCAATACTTCCCCGTTTGCCGGAAAAGACGGCAAGTTTGTCACCAGCCGGCAGTTAGGAGAGAGATTGGAACTGGAAAAGGAGAAGAATCTGGGACTGCGCATCAGGGAGATTGGCGGAGGAAGTTTCGAAGTGGTGGGACGGGGAGAGTTGCATTTGGCAATACTCCTGGAAACCATGCGCCGGGAAGGGTACGAAATACAAGTTTCTAAACCGGAAGTAATTTTGAAAGATAAAACAGAACCTTATGAAGAAGTGACCATTGATGTACCAGATGAACGTGTGGGGGCGGTGACTACAGAAATGGGACGCCGGCGGGCCATGCTGGTGGACATGACAGCCGAGGGGCAAGGAAATACCCGCATGGTGTATGAAATTTCCCAGAGAAATTTGATGGGGGCTAGAAATATCCTCCTGACTCAAACCAAAGGCACGGTACTATTTAATACTTTGAGCTTGGGGTATAAGGCAGCGGGAGAAGCGCTGGAAAAACTACGTAACGGAGTGCTAGTTTCATTTGACCGGGGAAAAGCGTCCAACTACTCCCTGGAAAACGCCTGGGAGAGGGGCATATTGTTTGTGGGCCCGGGAACCGAAGTGTACGAGGGCATGGTTGTGGGATTAAACAGCCGAGAGAATGATATGGAAATCTCAGTAACGAAGGAAAAGAACCTGACCAATATGCGCCAGTCGGTAAAGGAGATTAAAGTCGGACTAACTCCTCCACTGGTGATGAGTATTGAGCAGGCTTTAGATTTTATTGAAGACGATGAACTTTTAGAAATTACTCCGCACTCCCTGCGTCTGCGCAAAAAATTGCTTACGCACTTGGATCGGGTGAGACAGCAACGTAAACAGCCCCACGGGTAGATCCCAGTTTTTTGATAAGACCGATTTTTTGTAAATGCTGTAAATCACGATGAAGGACCAGAGAATTTAAGCCAATAAAGCGCCGGTGTAAAAAATCAAAAGTGCTTTCTGGGTGATCCTTAATCGTTTCAAATACTTCCCTTCGTCTGGGTAATAATTTACCCTCTGGCGTTTCCAGATCTGGGTTCTTTATTTCTTCCAGGGTTTGGTTGGCTTGGGTGATTATGGCCTCGATAAAAAAAACGGTGAATTCAGTACAATTATGACTCGGTTCCAGTGTCCGATAATACCAACTGCGGTGCTGGTTTATATACTTCTCTATCGGAACCAGGCCGCTCAGGCTGAAGCCCAACTGGTGTAGTACATAAGCAGATATCAGTCTGCCTGTCCTGCCGTTGCCATCTGCAAATGGATGAATTTTTTCAAAAATAAACTGAGAGACTGCTGCTTGTACGCAAGCGTTGTCTGAGAGCTTATTAATAAAGCTTATGTATTCTTGCATAAGCTTAGGAAGACGGGTGTGAAGAGGGGCTAGATGAATAACCATGCCAGCCTCGTTAAAAACCGCCCAAGGTTCTATACGTAGCTGTCCTGCTGATCCGAATAAATCACGCATTACTCTGGCGTGCAAATCCTTGATGATGTTTACGGATAAATCTGGTAGGTCCCGACCAGAATATATCCACTCGTAGGCCATTTGAAGATTTTTGCCTTCTTTCCGCGGAGATTGGATTGTGGAGGGGATACTTTCAATTTGAGCGGAGGAGACTGCGCTGTTTAAGATTGATCTGCGGCGGATTATTTTGGCTGTAGACTCAAGTATGGGTAGTTTTTCAAATACTTTCTTAAAAACTTCTACCTCTTGCAGCTTGTTTTGGATGTCTGGGGTTATCTCCCACTTATACTGGCTCAAGTCCATAAAATGATAATATACGATAATATCCGATAAGAAAAGACACAAAACGATAAGATACTATCAGTTTGAAGCTAGACGGCGCGAAACTTCTGGCCAATTGACCACATTCCACCAGGCGGCGATGTAATCGGCGCGGCGGTTCTGATATTTGAGGTAATAAGCATGCTCCCAAACGTCCAGGCCCAAAATGGGTGTGCCTGACGGTAAATCTTGGTTGGGCGTATCTTCGAGAGTCAGTTGACCCCCCTTAACGGTCAACCACGCCCAACCGCTGCCAAAACGGCCGAGAGCGATGCTGCCGAATTTCTCTTTGAAAGTAGGCAGATCGCTAAAAGTTGAATTTAGTAATTCTATTAATTTGCCTTCCGGCTGGCCGGATTTGGTCGCAGGACACATGATTTGCCAAAAAAGGGAGTGGTTGTAATGCCCTCCCCCATTATTTCTGACTTTAGGATTATCGGTAGTGCGGAGAATTTGTTCTAGATCAACTTCAGTTTTGTCCGGGAGGGCGTCATTTAAGTTTTTGGCATAGGCGGCATGGTGCTTGCCATGATGAATTTCCATGGTTTGGGTGTCGATAAACGGCTCCAAGGCATTGGTAGGATATGGCAAATCAGGAAGAGTAAACATACGTTGCGGGATCAGTTTTGTAGTCGGTGTAGCGGTACCAGGTGGGAGTGAAAGCTAAAAAGACAGTGCCGGGGTCATTTTTGTATTTCTCGGCGTGGGGGTGCTTAGCATAGTGAATTTGGTGGATAGCGGGCAGTTTAGAGACGTCAGTAACAAGCTGAATTTGACCATCCATTTGCAAGGTTTTCATCTCCTGTTCATTAAAACCGACGACGACAGACGCGGCTATTGGCTGGCCGTTTTTTAGTCCCTGCATTTTTTTGCTGGTATTTTCGGTCTGGATATAAATTGTCGGCGGATCGGAAATATGGGAGAAGTGCATGGCAGCGGAGTGACAAGTTCCATCCGGCAGGCAAACCGCCAGCAGGCTGACTCTCTCTTTAGCTAATAAATCCAAAACTCTCTGATCCATCATCTATTTTTTACCACTTTTAACTATTTTAAACAAGCTCCTTAAATTTATGCTCCTTCAACTTCCCCTCCCCAGAAAAAATAAATTCGGCTTTAACTTTTTGGCCGGAAAAAACTTTGGGCATCCAGAAAACATCATCGGACCACATTTGGTCATACGGAATTTCTGATATTTTGAACCACTTGGGTAACATTTCTTCAGATTCCGCAAATTCGCCTGTCCATTCGTTACATATAAACACTACGACTTGCTGATCCCAGTTTTTTTCAGCCGGAACATCTGGAAAACGAAAATCTAACACCGCTACTTGTTCTATTGCAACCGGGGTCACTCCAATTTCCTCTTGAGTTTCACGAATAGCGGCTTGCTCAACGGTTTCCCCTTCTTTAACTTTTCCACCCACTCCATTCCATTTCCCTACTCCAAATCCCCGCTTTTTCATAGCTAATAAAACTTCGTCATTTTTTCTTAGTAAACATATTGTCGCCTGCCGCAGCTTTTTATCCATAATTAATAATTTATGACTCCGCCAATAATTCTGTGGAAAAAGACCAATTCGCCTTGATAATAAATTTCTTCATATCCATTAAATTCTTCTATATTCCCATCCTGGGAATATTTATATTCATATTTATCTTCTCTAAAATCTGATTGACCACGGGCTGAAAAAATATTTGGGTCTTTGGCCTGCATAGCCTTTTTCAAAAAATCAAACGTTTGTTTGGCTAAATTTTCTTTGTCTTTGATCATGCCGCCGCCATAGGATGTGGACCAAACTGGTGTCCCCTTGTACCGCACCACTTCCATTCCGCGCGAACGCGTAAAACCGATATAACTGTCTCGGTAATTCCAGTCTCCATCTATGTATACTAACTCTTTAAATCCCGGTCTTGGGGGATTTTCTTCTTCTTTCCCGCCTCCAGCGTATGTTGCTGCTGCCGCTTTATCTACAAATTCCTTTAATTTATTTAGATCCATATTCAAATTATACCCTGATTAGTTTTTCTAACCAAGGGATATTTTCATTTTTTCGTTTCCACCATAAGTCTTCCCAAATATAGTGCACGGCCAGTTGTTTGTATTTGCCAAACTTTTCAAAGTGTTTGAGTAGTTTTTCTACCGGGACGGGATTCTCCGGATCTTTATCAAAGAAAACTTTAGAATAAATCTTTTGCTCCCAAGGAGAGACATGATCAAAAAAGTCCCAATGGTGAAAGACGTCAAATAATAAATACCAAACCGTGGCCGGACCGATCCCATAAAGTTTTAGAAGTTCACTTCTTTGAGTTTGTAAATCTTTTTTCCTCAACTCGAATTCGTCGATAAGTCCATTGGCAAATTGCTCGTCGATTTTCTTGATAAACTTAGCCCGATAGCCAACTTTTAGAGCTCTTAGTTCTTCTTCCGTGACAGTCTTTAGTCTTCCCGGTTCCCAAAAACACCACAGTTTTTGACCAGCAAACTCCAAAAGCGTGCCACATTTCTCAAATAAAACCTGCATCATTTGGATTGATCGGCGAACAGTACAGTTTTGAAGAACAATACCGATAATTAAATATTCATAAAGCGAGTCTTGGTGACCCGGCCGCATTCCATTCATTTTTCTAATCACTGGACCTAAGACTTTATCTTCGGAAAACTCTTTGTAGAATGGGGTTAAATCTAAATCCAGATGGTAACGATAGACTATCTCTTTAACAAAATTATTAACAAAATCCGCGGTTAGTTTTTCCTGACTATAAATTCTGATGGCTATTTTGGGTTGTTTTACCGTCCCGATACTTTTAAAAATGACCCCCAAATCTTGTTTGGCCCAACGAAAGGTCTGCCACCTAATACCAGGTTCCCAAAAATTGTCCCCCGAAGAAAAATGCGCCGGTTTATGAAAAGTGGCGTCAAAGTTAAATGGGGTGGTGGGAACAATTTTTTCCCTTATTACCCGATGCAAACGCTTTGCGTTAGTCATAAGTGTCAGCCCATTACTTTGGTTGGGAAACCCCCCAAGCCTCTTAGAAAACAAACTTCACTCACATGATAGTGGGTGTGGGTAATCGACTGAAACAAAGCCAGCTCGCCGGCTAAAGTTTGACCCCACTCGGTTTTGATTTCTTTGATGAAGTCCTTGGGTTGCAAACTCTTCCACACCTCGACAGTCTTGGCAAACGTTTCGGCAATTCGTTTCTGGGCCTCAGTTACTGTCCCGGGCAAATCCGCGTATAGTGGCTGATAAGATTGCCCCAGCACTAAGTTTTGGGTATAAAAGCCGTACTGAGTATCCAGGGCGTGGTTAATCATCTCCGCAATACAGCGTTGTGCGTAGTTGGGATGTTTATAAACGAGCTGTTGCGGCGTCAGATCCTCGATAACCGATAGCAGAGAATACCAGGTGTCAGTATTCCCTTCGAGCAGGACTTTTAGAGGATAACTAAACTTAGAAAAATCGATTTTAGTTAACTTCATTATTTATCACTTCCTAACATGTCCCTAGTATATTTTGAGTTATCTCCGATTTCAAGTTTCAAGAATTAAATTTTTAACAAATCCACGATCGTGACACAATTGTACCAATCAATTCTTCTGACGTCATCGGTAGTGATCGTTGATTTCGACTACTTCAATCAAATCTGGTTCGGAAAATAAAAACACAACTCGGTATTTACGGTCTATACGAAAAGAATAAAGCTTATATTGTTTTGGTTCTAGCCTTTCTGTATTCAAAGAAGGATGGTTGGGATTGTTTAAAAACAAATTGAGTTGTTTATTAAACTTCTTTGAAAGATTGTGTTTCGATAAATACTTATTAAATTCAGGATCAAGCGGATTTATTCGCATAAAAGGAGGATCTTGATAGACCCTTAATCACACTATCTACGAATTTTTTATTGTACTTACCAGTTTTCAACATCCCAACCTTCATTTCATCCAACGGTCTCGGTGTAAAAGGCTCAAATTTAATTTCATTGGAAAAATACTTTCTTAGCAAGGCGCGAAAAAATTCCGAGCGGGTAGCGCCCTGACTTTTAATCTCGGCGTCAATTCGAGTGATGAATTGAGACGGTAAGGAGATGGTTAAAGTAGCCATATTGTGAATATTTAACAATGTTTGTTAATTTTTGTCAAGATTTAGTTTCATAATATTTTTTGCCTTTTAATTCTTCTGGCAGGAGATCAGGATCTTTGTACATCTGATAATCTTTTCCATAATTTAAGTCTTTCATTAATTTTGTCGGGGCGTTGCGGAGCTTGAGAGGAATGGGGAGATTACCGTATTGCTTGACATCGGCCAGGGCAGCCATGTAGGCGGTGTAAGCGGAGCGGTCTTTTTTGGCTTGGCTTAAGTAAACGGCTCCGGCGGCTAGATTTTCCTGGCACTCCGGATAGCCCACGGTCTCGCAAGCCCGGAAGACGGCGTTGGCCACTACCAGAGCCGTGGGCGAGGCTACGTCTTCCGACGCAAAAACTACCATCCGCCGGGCAATAAATAATGGATCCTCTCCGGAATCTACCATGCGGGCCAAATAATATAGTGCGGCGTCGGGGTTGCCGGCCCGCATGCTTTTGATAAAGGCCGAAATAATATTGTAGTGCTCTTCGCCAAGCTTATCGTAACGCAGGTGTTTGGATTGAAGAGCGTTTTTGAGATTGGTGACGGTAATTTTTTTATACAATCCTTGAGTGTTTTCGATCATGGTTAGGGCTTGGCGGGCGTCGCCATTGGCCATTGCTATTAACCAATCTTTGGCTTCTTTATCGATCTTTATTTTAGTTCGATCAATAATTTTACTCATTTCTATTTCGGACAATTCATTGAGTACAAAAACTCTACAACGAGACAATAGGGGGGAGATGATTTCAAAACTGGGATTTTCGGTGGTGGCGCCGACGAGTAAAATTGTCCCATCTTCTACGTATGGCAATAAGTAATCCTGCTGGGCTTTGTTGAAGCGGTGGATTTCATCAATGAGAAGAACCGTGCCGGGGTGAGCTACAGCCCGGCGCATATCGTCTTTGCCGGCCGAGACGGCGGAAATTTCTACCAGTGGAGCGTTGAGAGCGGCGGCGTAAATACGGGCCAGAGTGGTTTTTCCGCAGCCAGGCGGACCCCAGAGAATAAAACTGAAGCGGTGCTGATTTTCGATAGCCACGCGCAGAGGTTTATCAGAGCCAACTAAATGCGGCTGGCCGATAAATTCAGCCAAAGTTTTGGGACGGATACGGGAGGCCAGTGGTTCAGTCACTGCGAGAATATTTACCCATCAACTCACTTTTGTCAATTATATGGCCAGAAAGAGCGGCGTCTAGATCGCCGCGTTTACAGGAAGAGGGCAGATTAAGTATCGTGTCCAGGGCGAAAATTTTGAAGAAGTAGCGGTGGGTTCCGGAGGGCGGGCAGGGACCGCCGTAGTTATTAGTTCCAAAATCATTGACTCCCACCACAGCCCCGCCGGGAACTGAATCTTCGGCGATGTGAGTAGTTTGAGAATCAATGTTCCACATCAGCCAGTGGTTCCAGATACCGGCGGGGGCGTCGGGATCGTCAACGGTCAAAACCAGGCTTTGGGCCGTGGCAGGTACGCCGGAAATTTCCAGGGGCGGATTGACGTTGTCCCCGTCACAAGTGTACTTGGCGGGAATCCTCTCCCCTTTCGCAATTGCCAGGCTAGAAATCTTAATCATTTTTTTCTAATTTGGGAAGTGACATTTTTTGTATTTTTTGCCGCTTTTGCACCAACAGGGATCGTTGCGGCCGAGCTTTTTGTGCTCGTTTTCAGCACTGGTTTTCTGCAAAGATTGCATGGCGGTGAGAAAGTCATTGTTGTCTGAAGACGGGGTTGATGGTTGTGGGTGGTGGGTAGTGAGATTGGTAGTGGGGATAGGGGTAGAGGCCGGTTGAGTTCCAACCTGAATTCTGAAGAGGCGCTTGGCAAATTCGGAGTCGATTTGGGCCATGAGGCGCTCGAACATAGAAAAAGCCTCACCTTTGTACTCTACCAGTGGATCGCGCTGGCCGTAGCCGCGAAGCCCTATGCCTTCGCGCATATCGTCAACCGCATCTAAATGATCAATCCACAAATTATCGATGGACGAGAGATAGGCGTACTTAATAATTTCCTTCCAGACTTCTTCGCCCACTTGGGATTTACGCTGGGTGACGGCGTCGGCAATAATTTGATTAATTGAAGTGATGATTTCTTCTGCTACCACCGACTGTTTAAACTGTTGAGAGATGGCCTTTTGAGAATCATCGTCAAAGGGGACAATTTCAACTAAGGCAGAAACAATGGGCAGGACTTCTGACTCGACGATACCGCGGGGAGCGTAAGACTTGACGATATTAGATAATAAAGATTGGATATTAGAAATAATTTCAGATTCCGAGATGGCTCCGGAAAGAACGCGCTTGCGCAGGCCATAGACGATCTCGCGCTGTTTGTTCATGACGTCGTCGTATTCCACCACGTGCTTTCTGGCATCAAAATTGAAGCCTTCGACCTTAATTTGGGCCTGTTCAATGGAGCGGCTGACCATACCGTGCTCAATAGGTTCATCCTCGGGAATTTTGAGCATAGTCATAACTTTGGCCACCTGTTCGCCGCCAAAAATACGCATGATGTCATCATCCAAAGCCAGATAGAAACGGGTGGAGCCGGGGTCGCCCTGGCGGCCGGAACGGCCGCGCAATTGGTTATCGATACGCCGGGATTCATGGCGCTCGGTGCCAATGACGTGCAGGCCCCCTAACTTGACTACTTCATCGTGATCTTTTTGCCATTTAGCCAGAGCTTTTTTATTTTGAGATTCCGGCGGTCTGCCGCCTAAGATAATATCTACTCCGCGGCCGGCAATATTGGTGGCGATAACCACGGCCTCTTTACGACCGGCTTCAGCAATGATTTGGGCTTCCCGCTCATGATTTTTGGCATTGAGAATTTCGTGGGGCACCCCTTTTTTCTTAAGAAGCTCGGCCACGATTTCGTTTTTCTCAATAGAAGTGGTACCCACCAATACCGGCTGGCCGGTGGCGTGCAGGCGGCCGATTTCCTCGGCCAGAGCCGAATATTTGGCCCGGGTGGTTTTGTAAACAATATCCGCGTGGTCTGCCCTGATCATGGGGCGGTTGGTGGGAATGACAATCACATCCAGCTTATAAATTTTTCTGAATTCTTCGGCTTCGGTGGCGGCCGTACCGGTCATGCCGGCTAATTTGGCGTAGAGCCGGAAGTAATTCTGGAAAGAAATGGTGGCCAGAGTCTTGGACTCCTGCTGAATAACGACATTTTCTTTGGCCTCCACTGCCTGATGGATGCCCTCCGACCAGCGGCGGCCGGGCATGAGGCGGCCGGTAAATTCATCGACGATAACTACTTGGTTTTCGCGGACTACGTAATGGCGGTCGCGCAAAAATAGGGTCCGGGCCTTGAGGGCGTTTTCCAGATGATGCACTGTCTCAAAATCTTTTTCATATAAATTTGTAATTCCTAGCAGGCCTTCGACTTTGCTCAGGCCGGCTTCATTAAGGTTCGCCGTGCGGTGTTTTTCATCAATCACATAATCCGTATCGGCAGAAAGCCGGTCTACCAGCTTAGCGAATTCATAATATTTCTGGGTAGGCTCGGTATCGGGGGCAGAAATAATCAGCGGGGTGCGGGCTTCGTCAATAAGAATTGAGTCCACCTCATCGACGATGGCAAAATGATGACCGCGCTGAACCATATCCGGCAACGTCCCAACCATATTGTCACGCAGGTAGTCGAAACCAAATTCATTGTTAGTACCGTAAGTAATATCCGCCCGGTAAGCCTCCTGGCGGGTGACGGGGCGCAGGTGAGCCAGCCGGTCGTCCCCATGAGTGGGGTCGGAATATTTAGGATCATAGATAAAAGATTGTTCGTGAACAATGATGCCTACAGACAGGCCCAGCAAATAAAAAGTGGGGCCGTTCCAACCGGCGTCGCGGCGGGCCAGATAATCGTTGACGGTAACCAGGTGAGCGCCTTTACCGGATAGAGAATTGAGATAAAGAGCGGGGACAGCGGAGAGAGTTTTACCTTCGCCGGTTTTTTGCTCGGCGATCTGGCCTTGATGGAAAGCAGCGGCAGCCATGAGCTGGACATCAAATGGACGCAGGCCGATAGCCCGGTCGGAAGCTTCTCTGGCTACCGCAAATGCTTCGGGCAGTAATTCGTCCAGAGTAGCGCCGTCAGCCAGACGGTTTTTGAATTTAGCGGTTTCGGCGGCAAAATCTTCGTCTTTCTTGAGCTTTTTGAATTTGGCGGTAAAAGAATTTACCTGATCAACTCTGGAATTGAGACGGTCGATTTCTTTTTGGTTGAGATCGAGGAATTTATTCAAAAATCCAAACATAATAACTCACCCCTACCCCTCTCTTAATCTAAGAGAGGGGAATGTCAGGAGTTAGTTCCAAGATTATACCTGTTTACGAACAGATAATCATCAGATTGGTTAATACTCTATGCAAGTGAATATCTGGAAAAATAGCTTTGAGTTTATTTACCAACTCTTCGGCTTTGTGGCGCTTGACGTCGTCGTAAAAAAGATGATTGAAAATTACTATTTTCCCCACTTTACTTAGCTTGTTTAGAAACCTTGGAGTGTATAAAAATTCAGGGCATTTATCACCGAGATATAAATCTACCAGAACGAAATCAAAGATTTCTTGAGTTTTGGGTATATAGTTCATAGCATCCCGACGAACGATTTTGAGATTGGGAATTTTGTCAAGGTCGAAATATTGGCTGCCGATGCTGATCATGACTGGGTCGATTTCTACGCCGGTGATGCGGGCGGGTTGGGGAATAAGTTTGGCCACGGTGCCAGCCCCTAGCCCCAAAATTAGCCACTTAGCCTCAAAAGGACTAACCTTTTTAAGAATAGGGCGCCAGACATCGGCCACAATTCCCCCGCTTTGAGTCAAATTGCCCGTGGCCACATATTTATATCCCCACCCCTGGCGAACTTCGATATCCCCGCTGTATCTGGATTTAAATTTACTGATAACTTTTGGCCTGAAGGTGGAAAAGCCGAGCATATTTTTGATCTAGTTTCATTAACTGGTCATGGGTTCCCTGTTCGGTGATTTTCCCGCCTTCGAGAAGCAGAATTCTGTCCGCCCGGCGGACGGTACTGAAACGATGAGAAATTAACATCAAAATCTGCTTTTGAGTAAGTTTGATGATCTTGTCAAAAATCTCCTCTTCGGCTTTGGGATCTACATTGCTGGTGGGTTCGTCAAGGATAACCACTTGGGATTTTCGAAACAAGGTTCGGGCCAAGGCAATGCGCTGCCATTGGCCTTTGGAAGGCTCTATGCCTTTGTCAAACTCCTTAGTCAGAGGATTGTTGTACTTAAGCGGCAGGTTTTCTATAAAATCGTGGACGTCGGTTTGTTTTGCGGCTTGTTTTATGCCTTTTAGATTATCGAGGTGGGCAATGTTTCCATAGCCAATACTTTCACGGGCGGTAAAAGGATATTCACTAAAGTCCTGGAAAAGTACTCCCAAGGTTTGAGTGTATTTGTCGGCGGAGTATTTGGAAATTTCGTGACCATTTACCAAAATCTTTCCTTTGCTGGGAGGGTAAAAACCGCACAAGAGTTTAATGGTGGTGGTTTTACCGGCCCCGTTTTCACCCACTAGGGCAATGTTTTCTTGGGGATTGATGGTGAGACTAAGCCCCTTAAGTGTCCAATCGGGGGAGTTGGGATATTTAAACCATACATTCTGAAATTCGATTCCCTCTTTATACTTTTTGTCTGGAGTCAGGTGACCTGATGGATTTGCCGGTTTGAGGCCTAAAAACCAGGTGAAGTCTGAAACGAACAAATAATTTTCATAAACCGTGGAGACATTGTTAAAGAGCTGGCCAAAACCGGCGCCCAAAGTGGCCGACGCATAGTACAGCATTTGAGCCAGGCCTAAAGTTATCTTGCCCATAATGGCCAAGATGAAGAAATATAGATTTAGGCCAGAGGAAAGGAGAAAGTTGGGAATATCGGCTAAACTTCGATGAGTGGCTCTGGTCATGCCTAGCCGGTAGTCTTGGTCGAGCACTTCTTGCTGAAGGTCTTGCATTTTATGTGTCAGGTGCAAAGTGTTTCCCAATATTTTGTTTTCGTAATAGTGTTTGGAATTGGTTAAGTGATAGTTTATCCATCCCCATAATCGATATTTGAAATTCAATTTATCCAGATCTTGATACTCTTTTTTTGCCAGCTTAGCGTTGACAACCGCTTCAGGAATACGAACCAATACTACCGCCAAACCAATAAGAGGATTGAATGAGATTATGGGAATAATGGCTGAAATTATGGTAAAGAAGGCGTTAGGTACTTCTGAGAGAGAATCTATCATGCCCCAAACTCTTTGGTTGGCCTCCCGTTCAACTTTTTTATACTTGTCTTGAAAATCTGAGGATTCTAGAGTGGAAATGTCGAGGGAGTTAAGTTTTTCTCCCAATACTATGTCCATGTTGGCGGAAATGCGCTTGGTCAGATTATTTCCCAGCCGGTAACTGTATCTGGACATAACCGATCTAATGAGCTCAATAACCGATCTCAAAGCGATAAGCAGAATTAGAGGCTTTAAATAAACTAACCAGTCAGGCTTACCCAGACTGGAAATGACGACATCGATTAATATCTTGTTAATGTATAGAACCGGTAGATTGGTTAGACCCCAGAAGGAGTTTAATAACGTGACCAAAATGAGCAAAGAGGGACTGACCCGGTAAGCCAGAGCAATAATCTGTTTATAGGTATAGAAAAACCGTTTCCAGGAGGAAGGCATGAGTTGATTCTACTTCTTGGGAACTATTTTGTCTTTGCCCATATAGGGGCGGAGAGCTTCGGGAATGGTAACCGAGCCGTCGGGGTTTTGATAGTTTTCCAAAATGGCCAAGGGCGTGCGGGAGGTGGCAATGGCCGTACCGTTAAGCATGTGAATGTAATCTGTTTCGCCATTTTTGCGTTTGAAGCGGATGTTGAGGTTTCTAGCTTGATAATCAGTGCAGTTGGAAGTAGAGGTCACTTCGCCGTATTCACCGCGGGTGGGCATCCAAGCCTCAATGTCAAATTTTCTGGCGGCCATAGCACCCAGGTCTCCGGTGCACATTTCTAAGACGCGATACGGCAAACCCAGTTGTTGATAAATTTTTTCCTCCATAGCCAGAATATGCTGGTGGTATTTATCCGAATCTTCGGGTAGGCAATAAACAAACATTTCGGCTTTGGTAAATTGATGCACTCTGTACAAGCCCTTGGAGTATTTGCCATAGGCTCCCTGCTCCTGGCGGAAACAGTGGGAATATCCGATATATTTTAGAGGCAGTTGGTTTTCTGGAATGACTTCGTCGGCGTGTTTTCCGGCTAAAGTTACTTCCGCCGTAGCGATCAAACCAAGATCTTCATTTTCAATTTTGTAAGTCTGGGCTTCGTTGCCTTTGGGCATATAACCTGTTCCCAGATAGTAACGAGCTTTAGCTAAGTCGGGAGTGATAACAGGGATAAATCCTTCTTTGCTAAGTAAATCGAACGCAAAGTGGACAAGCGCTAACTCAAGGAGAGCCCCATCGCCGTACCAAAAGTAAAACTGGGACCCGGAAACTTTGGCTCCGGTGGCAAAATCTAAAATTCCCAAGTAAGTTCCCAGCTCCAGATGGTCTTTGGGGGTAAAATCGAATTTACGGGGCTGACCCCATGTGCGCACCTCCACATTGTCTTTCTCGTTTTTACCTTTGGGAGCCGAAAGCAACGGCGGATTGGGAATAAGGTTTAATTTCTCAATTAACTTTTCTTCAACGTCTTTTAATTTCGGCTCCAGATCTTTGAGTTGTTGTTTAAGTTTTTTCCCCTCTCCAATTTGGTCTTTGGTCAGCTTGTTTCTGGTGGCCCGCAGATTCTCCGTTTCTACCAACATCTGTCTATGTTGTTTGTCTAATTTAATGACCTCGTCTAAAACTACCGGGTCGTAACCCTTGTCCAGTATTCCCTGGCGCACCAAGTCAGGCTGCTCGCGAATGAGTTTAATATCTAACATATGATTATTGTATACTTCCGCCCTGAGAGGTGCCAGCTGAAGTTAAGTGCTCGATTTAGGTTTTTTACGAAAACCACCCGGACCAGTTGCTACCCTGATCAGCATCGGAGTATGGAATTACTCCTCAAGCGCCTTTTACGTTTCAATAAGTGTCGTCCATAGAGATGTCAATAGTATATCACAGGTGTTCTCACGTTGCAGAAGATATTGTCATAAGCTTATTTGTGTAGCAAAACAAGTTTTTACACAAATGTACGCTATAGCGTACAGAAATGTAAATATGCGAGTATGGTCGGTTGTGTCATGTCCTAAAGCCCGATTTCGAGTGTAACAGATCGCATGACGGAGAGAGCGATTTGGACAAAATTAAGTACTTTGTGAGTTGGTTATAGAATGTTTTGTCAATTTTTCGAATGGGTTGTTTTCAAAAGTGATGTTTGAAAGCATTTTGAGAGTTTTACTTATACTCAAGCGATAAACTTCGGCATATATTTCAACCACTGTAGTAATAATTTTTTTGTTCCAATCAAGCCCAAGTTTTTGGGCGATGTCTTTAACCTCTTCTTCGGATTGGGCTTCGATTTCCGAATACGGATCTAATCCAGGTCGAATATCGATAACAATCTCTGCGTTCCCATACTCCCAGGTTTCGCGTAGACTTTCCTGATATAGTTCGGGCTGGTACCCCATGGCTTTAAAAATCTCAAGGGTTTTGTCGTAATCACTAACTTGAACATCGACTTCTTTTTGGTCACTCATTTTGCCTTTCACTTGGGCGTGTATTTTGGCGCTTAATCTAATACTGTTTCCTTCGTCTCTGACTCTGATATAGTCGCATTTAAATTCTGGGTGAAACCTGCGATCGATTAGTGACCGGCGCATTTTTCTTTCGGGAATGACTAAGTGAGCTCCGATAAGTTTCAATTTCTGTCGGTACTTTTCTTTATCTACGGGATAAAACTTCGCTTCAAATTCTGTATCCATGAGCTTGATTATAGTCCAACTTCAGAAGCAATTTGCTGCATGGCAGAGAGGGCGATACCCACAAAATCTTTCAGATTTATACCTAACTTTTCTTCACACATCTGGATGTCTTCGCGCTTGACCCCGGCGGCGAAGGATTTCTGGGGAAATTTCTTTAGGACAGATTGGACGGATAGGTCGGATAGGTGTTTGGAGGGAAGAACGAGGGCGCTAGCAACGATTAGGCCGGTGAGTTCATCACAGCAATATAGCGCCCACTGCATTTGGGTTTGGGCCTGTTTTCCCTGATGAAACCAGCCGTGGGACTCGATACCCTCTAATAATTCGGCGTCCGTTTCGCCCAGTTGCCGCACCCAATTGGCCATAAGTTTGGCGTGATTTCCAGGGTCTTCCTTAGTAAACTCATAATCGCCGTCGTGGAGCAGGCCGACTATGCCCCATTTCTCTTCATCTCCTCCAAAATGTTTGGCGAGAGCTCTCATAACCACCTCCACCGACAGGCAGTGCCGGCGCAGATTCTGGTTCTGCATTTTCTCAGTGAGAAGCTTCCAAGCCTGGTCACGATTTAAGTTCATAAGATACTTAAGTTACTTATGTAAATTACGATAATTCTGTCTTTGTTCATAGAGTTTCTCTGTATAACCACCCTCAGTAATATGTTTTCTTTCCAGTGCATCGACTTGATTGTTTAAAAGATATGTAGCAATGTGACTTAGGGTCAAGAGTAAATTAGCGGCTTCTTCTGGATCATCGGGAAGTTCCCATTTTTCATTTTCGATATTTCCTAAGTTACTTAAGTTACTTACGATTGTTGAGTATTTTTCTCTAATAATTAGGACCCGGGGGTCGTTCTTATCCCACATCTGAAGCTTTCTTTGCCGCAAAAAGTCTTCTAGGTCTCCTATCAGCTCCTCTATCGAAGCTTTGGCTACGTTTGTGAGCTTTATTCCGGTTTTCAGGCTAGTTTTCAGCGAATCTGATCCCTCAACTATATTTTGCTTTCCCGAACGGGCGGCGCCATCCATTTGTTCATGCAATTTCCAGCTGGAAATATATTTTTTAGTAAACTCAATCTCCAGGTCGTAGATTATTAAGGAGTACCAATATGTAAAAAGTTTTTTATAAGGCTGAGTGTTCACTTGTTTTCTGGTCTTAATGTGGGGAAGAGAATAACTTCTTTTAGGCTCCAGGTATTGGTGAAAAACATGACCAACCGATCCATGCCGATGCCGATGCCGCCCATGGGAGGCATACCATATTCCATGGCTTCCAGAAAATCTTCGTCCACTTGCTGGGCCTCCGATTTGTCTTTGCGGGCAATTTTGGTGTCAATTTCAAAGCGCTGGCGTTGAACTTGAGGATCAGTCAGCTCGGACCAGCCGTCGCAGATTTCCCGGCCGCCGATGTAGCCTTCGAATCTCTCTGTCCAGCCGGACTTAGTGCGGTGAGGTTTGGATAATGGGCTGACATCGGCCGGATAGTCAATGACCCAAGTAGGCTCGATCAAATCTTTGGAGATGAGTTTGTCAAATATTTCAAAGATTAACTGGCCTTTGGTTTCTCCCCACACCAGTTCTAATTTATGCGTCCGGCAAAATTCGGTTAAGGCTTGGGCGTCGAGTTTCTCGACGTCTAAATCTAGTTTTTGGGCTAGAAGATCGGACATGGCGATGCGAGGCCAGGCGTGGCCGATTTCGACTGTTTTATCCCCGACTTGAATTTGGGTCTTATCAAAGATTTTTGCGGCTAAATGCTTAAACAGGCCTTCGGTGACATCCATGACCCGGTGATAATCAGCATAGGCTTCGTACCATTCGATCATGGTAAATTCCGGATTGTGGGAGTGGTCAATGCCTTCGTTGCGAAAATCCCGTCCTATTTCGTAAACCTTATCATAGCCGCCGGCTACCAGGCGTTTGAGATACAGTTCAAAAGCGATGCGCAAATAAAAATCGGTGTCCAGGGCTTGCATGTGGGTAGTGAAAGGCCGGGCATTGGCGCCGCCGTAAAGGGGGTGAAAAACGGGAGTTTCCACTTCCTTAAACCCCAGTTTGTCTAAATAGTGCCTGGTTTCTTTGAAAACGACGGTGCGCACGTTAAATCTATGCCGGGTATCCGGGTTGAGGAGCAGATCCAGGTATCTTTTACGATAGCGTTCCTCGACATTTTTAAGACCGTGCCAGTCGTCGGGAAGAGGGCGGAGAGATTTGGAGAGGAGCTCGAATTTGGCTACATCAACCGTGATTTCGCCGGCCGAAGTTTTGATGACTTCACCCTGAACCGCCAGAAAATCACCTACGTCGAACAGTTTTAAGAGATCAAAATTTTTTTCTAGATTCCTCTTCTGAAAAAGCAGCTGGATTTGACCTGAAGAATCGCGCAAATCGGCAAAGATAACATTGCCATGTTCCCGCCAGCGCCAGATGCGGCCAGCTACGGCCAGAGTTTTCCCTTGGGCATCGCGAACTGCGGCAATAGAGATTAAAGAAAACGAGGATTTGGGAGGATATGGATCGATACCCCGATCGCGTAATTTAGCCAGTTTATCCAGCCGGATTCTGTGGATTTCTTCCAGACGGGAATTGCTCATGCCCCAAGTTTAACTGATGGCAACGATGCTGTAAACCAACTTACCAGCCGGGGCGGCCACTTCCACTTTATCCCCAACCTTTTTGCCCATCAGGGCCAGGCCTAATGGAGAAGAATGGGAGATTTTAGCCTGTTTGGGATCGGCTTCCCATTCACCGACGATGTGAAAGGTGGCGTTGCGAGAATTGATCTTGACAGTAACGGAGTGGCCAATATCTATAGCGTCGTTGCTCGCTGGTTTGGCGATTTGGGCGGATTTAATCAGGTCTTCCAGCTCGGCCATGCGCCCATCCACAAAGGTCAGGTCCTCATGAGCTGATTGATAATCTGAATTCTCCGACAAATCTCCCATAGACCGGGCTAGAGTCAGCCGCTCGACCAAGGCCGGCCGGCGGGTGGTTGCAAGCTGATTCAGTTCGGCTTTGAGCTGATCCAGACCGGCTTGGGTAATGAGCATTTTGCTATTCATGTTTTTGAAAAAAAGAACCGAGTTTTGGCTCGGCAACTGGGGTGTAAATTGCTGGTACTGCGGTATAATACCTTGGTATAAATTACTTGTCAATGGCCCCGTCGTCCGGCTCCATCGTCTAGAGGCCTAGGACACCAGGTTCTCATCCTGGTAACCCCGGTTCAAATCCGGGTGGAGTCACTATTTTGGAAATCGAAAGCGGATTGGGTTCAGCGCTGGCTGCGCCCCCCTCCGCAGACAGCGCTGCAAAGGCATAATTCAAATTCGCTGAGAGTCGCCGTATAAAAAGAATGAAGAAAAACGCAAAAATTTTAAAGAACTTTTATAACTTAAATGGCGCAACCCGGTGGAATCAACAAGAATTGTCTTCCTATTGTCCGATTGCGCCATTAAAAAAGACAATTCTCACAGGTTGGTTCCATTTACAATATACCAAAAAACAAAGTATAAAAACAAGTGTTATTTAAGATTTGCTTTTTCGATTTTCGTGTATTATGATATACTGCAATAATATGGGGTTAGTAGAACTTGGAGACTTCAGACGTGAACCACCAATGGAGTGGTTTACTGCATTTGGCGACACAGACACAGGAATATCACATGTAACTGTTAATGAAACTTTTTTCGGCTTGGGTGACGGACAAGCTGGACATTATTATGTTGCCTGGCGTGAACAGATGCGTATTTTTAACTTACCCGGCAATCGATCTGGAACTATAAAAAAAGCTGGTAAAGCAATTCTTAAGGCAGAAGCTCTTTTTTCAAAAGCGACTGGTTTTTCTCCGCAAGATATTTCAGCTATGGCCCGCAAACTCTCTGAACAATACCGTGGTAAAAAAGAAGCTCCTATTGACACTAGATTGCTTAGGTAAATTGTTTGCGAAACAAGCATAAAATCGCGCGCGCAAAAAATAACGGAAGCGCGGCGGGTGGGGGCGCCGCGCAACATTGCGAGCCGAGCGGAGCGAGGCGAGCTAACACGATTCTTTGAAATACGTTCGAATTTGTTCAAAAACGTTCACAGGGATTTTACAAAAATAATGCGACCGCATTAAAAATGTAAATTGTCTTGTGGAGACTAGGCGATGGCGGTGAGATAGGGGCGGGTGGAAGGAGCGGATTTGGCAGAGGACAGACGCAGAGCTAATTTAAGCACGTCGTCCAGATGGGAAACGAAGAAAAACTCCATTTCGTTTCTGACCGTAGCCGGCACATCTTCCAATAAATCTTTCCTGTTTTCCTTAGGCAGAATGACCCGGGTGATGCCGGCGCGGTGGGCGGCAATAACTTTTTCCTTGACTCCGCCAATTTCCAGCACCCGGCCGCGCAAGGTAATTTCTCCAGTCATAGCCGTATCCCTACGGATGGGGATTTTGGTGAAAGCGGAAATGAGGGCGGTGGCCAGGGCAATGCCGGCCGACGGTCCGTCTTTGGGAGTAGCCCCTTCGGGAACGTGGATATGGACGTCGGTCTTTTTGTAAAAATCTTCTTTCAGCCCTAATTTAGACCAGCGGGAACGGATGTAGGAATAGGCGGCGTGGGCGGATTCTTTCATCACATCTCCCAGCTGGCCGGTGAGTTTGAGCTCGCCCTTACCGGGCATGAGAGCTACTTCGATAAACAAAATATCTCCGCCGGCTTCGGTATAAGCCAGACCGGTGGACATACCTACTTCATCCTGTTTTTCGGCCAAAGTCTCGGGGAAACGGTGGGCTCCCAAGTATTTGCGCACATCGGCAGATGAAATGATATGAGATATGCGTTTGCGGCCGGCCACTTGACGGGCCAATTTGCGGACAATTTTGGCCAGGTTTCTTTCCAAGTCGCGCACGCCGGCTTCCCGGGTATAGCGGCGGGTAATTTCTTTGATGGCCGCGGTTTCGATTTTCAAAGTTTTAGAGAGGCCCCCGTTGACAACTTGCTTGGGCCATAAATAATCGGAGGCGATGTGATGTTTTTCGTCCAGGGTGTAGCCGGGAAAAGCGATAATTTCCAGACGGTCGCGCAGAGCCGGAGGGGTGGTATCCAGCATGTTGGCGGTAGTAATAAACATAACTTGAGACAGGTCGAAGGGGACTTCCAGATAATGGTCGGAAAATTGGTTGTTTTGCTCCGGGTCCAGAGCTTCCAGAAGGGCCGAAGACGGATCGCCGCGGAAATCATTTCCCAATTTATCAATTTCGTCCAGCATAAAGACCGGGTTGCGGGTGCCGGCATTTTTTATGCCCTGAATGATACGCCCCGGCATAGCCCCGACGTAAGTCCGCCGGTGGCCTCTAATTTCGGCTTCGTCGCGGATGCCCCCCAGAGAAATGCGGACAAATTTGCGGCCCAGAGCCCGGGCAATGGATTTACCGATAGAAGTTTTGCCCACTCCCGGAGGGCCGACGAAACACAAAATAGTGGGCGACTGTTGTTGGTTCATAGTTGATGGTTGTTGACGTTGGCGCAGTTTCATGACAGCTAGATACTCCACAATCCGTTCTTTGACTTTTTTCAGGCCATAGTGATCGGTGTCCAAGACTTTGGCGGCGGAAGAAATAGACACATGATTGGGCGACAGCTTGGCCCAAGGCATGTCTGCCAGCCAATCTAAGTAAGTCCGGATGTAATTGCTTTCCGGGTTGTTGGGATTCATTTGGGATAGGCGGGAGAGCTCTTTCTCGGCTTTTTTGCGGGTCTCCGCCGGCATCTTAGCGGCTTTGATGCGGCGTTTTAAGTCGCCCAGGTCGCTGTCTTCATCTTCTTCCGTCTCATCCGAACCCAATTTTTTCAGCTCGTCCTGGATAGTGCGTTTGCGTTCGCGCAGCATCTGCTCGCGCATGTTGCGCTCAAATTTAGCCTGGGTTTTGGTGGCAATGGAACGTTCCAGGTCCATAACTTTGACCTCGTGAGATAAATACTGGAGAACTTTTTCCAGGCGGTCGTTGACGGATAGAGTTTGCAAAAGTTCCTGCTTGACGGCGGTGGCCAGGTCCAGAGAGTTGGCAACTTGATCAGACAATTCGGCGGCAGACACCCCGGACATCAGGCGCATAAAAACCAGAAAATCCATGGATTTGCCTAAATCAAAAGCTTTTTTAAACTCGGAGATGATTTGTCTGGAGAGATTAACTTGGGCGGGAGATGGAATTTGAGGTTCAGGGAGGGGCTCGGCAGTAGCCACAAAAAACGGATCGAGAGTGGAAATGGGGCCAAGTTTGACCCGGCTGATGCCGCGGACCACGGCGAATAATTCGTTACCGGACGAAACAACTTGTTCAATGACACACAGAGTGCCGACCTCGTACAGATCCTGGGGTTCGGGGTTGGCTACCGGCTGGCGCTGAGCCACAAAAACGGCCCGTTTATCAGCCGCAAATGCGGCCTGGATACCGGCGCTGCTCCTGGGCCGGCCAAAAGTGAGGACGGCATCGGTGTGGGGAAAAACGACGCCCTCGCGCAGAGCAATAACAGGGTAGTCCATATTCTTAGCAGTCTAGCATTTAGAGTGATAACCTGTCAAGGAGTTTGTGGACGTGCAAGCGGTAAGTGAGCCACGCGACTAAGCTACCGATGATTACGCCACCCAAGACATCTAATGGATAATGCACCCCACCCAAAATCCGGCTAATACCTATGCTCAAGCTAAAAATGATGAGGGGAATCCCCCATCTGTGCTGGTGCAAAAAAATGGAGACAGAGATAGCGAAGGCGGCGGTGGTGTGATTGCTGGGAAAAGACCCATTGGAAAAATGGCCCGCCAGAGGGCTGGTGCTATTTACCAAGTAAGGACGGGGAACGGCAAAAAAATCTTTCAAGAATTTGCCGATCAGCCAGGCGATAAAAGCGCTAATAACGGCGTGGAGAACCATTTCCCGTTTTTTCTTAAGCCACAAGACGGGGAGCAAAGCGAAGAGAAGAAAGATAGCATAGTCCGCAAAAAAGATTATTAAATTATTCATGGATGACGACGCGGGTACCGGGATTGGCGTTCGTGGCCCGGATGGCCCACTGGCCATCGGGAAGAACGGGATCCGTCCAATAAAATAACTTTTCAGCGATAGGAGTAGGGGCGTTGACGCAACCATGACTCATGGGTTTACCAAAATTTTGGTGCCAATAAGTGCCGTGGATGCCAAAATCGCCTTTAAAAAACATGGCATAGGGGACGTTGGGTAGATAATAGTAGGTGTTGGTGGCCCGATTACCGCCTTCCATTTTAGTAGCCCGGATTTTATACCAGATAGCATACTCTCCCGGCGGGGTCTTGCCCCACAACCCGGAGGAAATTAAGCTTTCCAAGAAGATAGAGTCGCCCTGATGGGCGATGAGTTTCTGATCAGACAAGTCCACTTCGATCCATTTTTCATCGGCAGAACTACCTAGAACCTTTTTCTGAGATTCGGAGAGGGTTTCAGCCAGTGCGGTCAGAGGACGAATTGGGAGATTGTTCCACATGGCCACTGTCTGGGTGGGATCAACGCCAGTTTGGGACAGGTCGGCAGGGCAGCCGGCGAAAGACTGGGCTTTGGAGATAGATAGAAAGGTGACGCGGATGACACCGATGGCCAGCGCGGCACCCACAATGAGAAGTATCATGGGTCTAGTCAACGGAACAGTGTAATTCATGGCAGTGGGCAGCCGGAGATTTTAGATAAACCTAAAAGTCCTTGCTCCCCTTCATATTTTTGACCGGATGCGTCTATCCAAGTTGGGTAGCCGTTGACTCCCTTGTCCAAACAAAGCTTGGTCTCTTGGGTACACTCCACGTAAGGCACGTATTTAAAAGAATCTCCAAAAATCTTCTTTTCGTTTTGACAATGGGAACACCAGTAAGCTCCGTACATGGTGAGTTTCTTTTCGGCCAGGCATTGAGCGAACTGGTCATAATTTTTTATTTCCTGTGGCTTACGGGAAACTAGAAAATAGAGACTAGAAATTAGAACTATGGCAATTATTAAATATTTCATTCCTGACAGCAATCTACCAATTGATTAACCAAATCCTCGACCGAAACCGGCTTTTTTAATTTTCTGACGCCTTTGAGATCTAGGAGTTTCAAGCGGACGGCCCAGAAGAGTGAGTAAATTTTATATGCTTGAGTAAAAGATGTATTCGCTTCCTGTTTTTTACCGTCTGTCCGGTATTTGGTGCCGACTTCAATCAGGCGCATGGTAGCAGCCAGCAAGTGTTTAGAAATACACCAAGTCTCCCCTTCGTTGACGGGGATCATCTTGGCCAGAAGTTGTTTTCTGACCTCGCGGGTTTGCTGCAGTAAATCTAAATAATCCGGCTGGCCGGTCTTCTGGGAGGTAAAATAAAAATGTTCTTCCAGACTAATCAGATTCATAACGGCAATACTCAAATCCTCTTCCAAAGACAGGTCGTAACCACCGTTGGCTTGAAGTTGCTTAACTTTAGCCAGTAATTGTTTGAATTTATCCTCGTCCATGCAAAGAATATTTTACCGTTTACACGCCAGGTAGGCAAGACCCCGACTTACTTTTTGACAAAGTAGTTATAGGCATTGGCAAAAAGATAGCCAACCAGCCAGGCTCCTCCGGAAGATGTAACCAGGCCCAAAATAAATGAGCCCAGGGATAGATTCCATCCGGAGACTTTGCTTAATTCAAGGCCGTGAAACCACGCTTGGGCAATAGTCATCACCAGGTCCGGGAAAAGAACAATGGCTACACGGCACACGATATAAACCACTGCAACAGTTACGGCTGCTGCATTGGCGGTGGCGTTTGGTTCATGCTTCATTAATTCTCACCTCCTTTTTCATTTAATATCCCAAATAAATTTCCTTTCTTCGATTTGTAAAATGATTTGGGCGGGTTTGGGATTAACCGATTGAAATGAAAGTGTGCCCTTTCTATGGTGTCCCCCAGGCGGATCGCCTTCCCAAGATATGGGCCGGTAAACTTTACCTTTATCGTCTCTCAGGGTAGCAATTTTTACTAAATCCTGATTCAAGTCGCCCGAGTGGGTATCGAGAGAGACACCAAATTTCCATAATTGACTGGAAAATGATGGATCCTGGGGCGAAACTTCCACTGTTAGCGGGGCAACTTTTTTTTCTTGCGTTTTGAAGCGGGATGACAGCAAAAGTCCCCCCACAATAAGTATTAAAACCAGGACGATATATTTCATGGCTTTTTGGTAAAATTCCTAACTTGATACAGCATATATCCAATTCCAGCAAAATTAAACGCCAACCCTATCCAGAATAGTTGTATCTGGTACTGGGAAATGACTGTAATAATTCCGACTGCTCCTAAAATTGGTAAAACATTCACTAAATAATGAGCGCAGCAGGAAACCATGGCCGCAGTCGAGGTCGTCCCGGATACAGCCAGCACTTTTCCTAACGTCTTAAAATAACTATAGAGCCCGACCTGAACACCAAATCCTATTGCCAAAGTAACAACGTAGTACCAGAATTGGCGAAACTGATCCTGGGCAAAACTCCAACCCGAAACCAAAACAACGATAGTGAAATAAAATGCGAGAAGAATAAGTGTCGCCAATAATCCTTTTATAATTACGCCATTCATATGGTTATCAAATCCTTTTCAGCCCGATTTAAAAGAACTGCATTCGTGGCCACGATAATTGAGGAAACACTCATCAGCAGGGCTGAAATCTCCGGACGAAGCGAAATGTTGTAAGCAGGATAGAGAACGCCTGCGGCTACCGGAATAGCCAGTAAATTATAAATCGAAGCCCAGAAAAGGTTTTGTTTCATTTTGCGCACGGTCGCTTTGGAGAGTTTAATAGCCCGCAGCACATCAGCAGGGTCTGACTTCATCAGAACGACTTTAGCCGTTTCGATGGCCACATCAGTCCCTGCACCAATGGCAATGCCAATATCTGCCTGAGCCAGGGCCGGAGCATCATTCACTCCATCGCCGACCATGGCGGTAAATTTGCCTTCGTTTTGCAGTTTTTTGACGTATGAAGCTTTGTCTTCAGGCAGAACTTCGGAGAAAATTCTGTCAATATTGAGTTGCTTTCCAATGACTTCCGCAGTTTTTTTGTTATCTCCGGTAATCATAGCTATTTCCAGTCCCAATTCTTTCATCCTGGTAACAGCGTGCTTAGCATTTTCCTTCACCGGATCAGAGGCGGCGGCTACTCCGGCGATCTTTTTATCAACTGCCAAAATCATAATAGTTTTTCCCTCTGATAGAAGCCGGTCAATATCTTTTTGCAGAGGTTCAATATTAACTTTCCAGTCGTTCATGAGTTTCACAGTGCCGACGAGTACATGTTTACCGTCAACTATCGCTTCAACGCCGTGACCGGCCAGGTTTTTGAATCCTTCGGCTTCGCCCGGGACAAGCCTCTCCGCTTCTGCTTTCTCTAAAACTGCCTTACTCAAGGGGTGGGAAGATTTTACCTCTACAGAGGCTGCCAGCTGGATGATCTGATCCTGGGTGAATTCCTTTGCGGCCACCACATCAGTAATTTTGGGTTTGCCCTCGGTGAGAGTGCCGGTCTTGTCCATCACCACCGCTTGGATTTTTGAAACCTGCTCGAGTGTCGGAGCATCTTTAATCAAAATATTGTGCTTAGCTCCTAAGCCGGTACCTACTGCCACTGCGGTCGGGGTAGCCAAGCCTAGAGCATCCGGACAGGCAATAACTATGGTGGAGATAGCAAAGGTCAGGGCAAACAGCAGCGGCTGGCCCAAAATGAAAAACCAAACTGCAAAAGTGAGTAATCCTCCGCCAACAGCCACTATGACTAAATATCTGGCAAACCGATCAGCGATTTTTTGCCCCGGAGCTTTGGAGTTCTGGGCAGTCTCGACCATCTTTACAATCTGGGCCAGTGCGGTATCTTCACCGATTTTAGTAGCCTTAAATTTGACCGATCCTGAAGTGTTAATTGAACCTCCGATCACCTTGTCACCGGCACTTTTGGCAACGGGGAGGGATTCTCCGGTAACCAGGGATTCATCAATAGCCGTTTCGCCTTCAACAATCTCACCGTCCACCGGCACTTTGTCGCCAGGTTTGAGAATCAAAATGTCACCAAGTTTTACGTCAGATGTAGGTACTAATGTCTCTTTCCCGTCTTTCCATAGTCTGGCCTGTGGCGGAACCAGATCAAAAAGTGCTTGCAGCGCATCGGTAGTGCCCCGGCGTGATTTCATCTCCATCCAGTGCCCGAAAAGAACAAATGTAATTAAAAGGGCCGCCGCTTCATAATAGGAATCACTATTACCCAGAAAAGTAAGTAGAACACTAAACGCATAGGCGGCAGTAATTCCCACAGCAATAAGAACCGCCATATTCAGTGTTTTTGCCTGCAAAGCTTTATAAGTGGAGTAAAGAAAAATCCAGCCGGAATAAAAGAAAACCGGAGTGGTGATCAAAAATAATAGCCAGGGAATGGGGATGGGTGAAGGTAGATTAAGTTTTAATACCTGAACACCCAACGGCGAGTAGGCAATGATGGGAAGAGAAAGGATCAGGGCGAAGAAAAATTTATTTCTGATATCTTCTTCCATCAGCTTGGCCATTTCCCGTCCGGCTAAACCTCCATGCTCCATGCCCATGGCCATGGTCATACTCATTTTGAACTTTTCCCAAGAATTCATTCCGTGTTGGCCTGCCGGAACTAACGTCATCCCGCACTTTGGGCAAGATCCCGGTTTATCTGACATCACTTCTTTATGCATTGGACAGGTATACATGATCATAGATTGACACGACAGACTGCTCTAATCTCCGCAAATAACCTGGTTTTTTGTTCGTCGGATAAGGCAAGCGACAAAAGAACTTCCTGCTTGGCAGTTGCAACATCCCGGCACAACACGATATCCGAAGATAAAAGTGTTTGTTTTTGTTTTTGGGACAAAGATGTCAGACACGTCACCGGATGCAGCCCTGAACGTTCAATGAGATCTTGCAGTGAACCGGAGGCCGGATAACTCCAGCCGACGAGCTGCATGCCCGTGCATGCACCGTATTGGATAGCATCGGACGTGAGCTTGGTGTTGGTCACCAGCCAGGCTTGATTGAAAGTTGCCTTTATGTCGTCAAACCGGGCCTTGATATATAAAGCTACTTTGACGTCGGACCGTGTCCCCGGCTGATTGTGGAATTTACACTCCACCATAAAACGCTGGGTGTCTTTTTGGGCTACAACGTCAATTTCATGCGTCACACAACGGCCGGAAACGTGCACTCCGGTTTCTACTTGATACCCGTTATGTTTTAAAAGTTCTCCCACAAATTTTTCAAACGGAAAGCCGGTGGGGCCCAGGTCCATAATCGCTTTTTTGAGACTATATCTGCCTGACGAAAGGGATTGTTCCTTTTTGAGAAGCTCAAAAATACACGAGTAAATTTTCTGGGTAGATATCCCCTCATAAAGTTCTTTTTTTATATCAGTTACTATCTTGCTTATCACCGCCTGATCCATCCCGGCTTTTTGCAGAGAGTGAATGACTTTTTCTTCGGAAAATGGTTCCAAATCTCCGGAAGCTTTTTTGACTTGAATCATAATTAGTTCCTTTGCGCTAAAGATAAGGCGACGATCAGAGATAAAAGGAAAACCCATGCCGTACCTAAAGAGATATCAAATGTTGCCACTCCTTGTTTGTTATTGGCCACAAAAATAAATAAAAAGCTGAAAAGAACGGCCGTTGCTAAAGAAATGACTAAGTTTCTTGAGTTTTTTTTCATAAATATCTAAATTTGTACCGTCGTAAAAGCAGGGTGTTTAAGGTGACCGAGACGGAACTAAAAGCCATAAATAAAGCCGCCAGTTCCGGACTCACCAAAAACTTAAACCACGGAAATAATACGCCGGCGGCAAGCGGGACGCCCAAGGCGTTATATATAAACGCCCAAAAAAGATTCTCTCTTATTTTTCTCATTGTTTTTTTGCTCAAATCAAGCGCATTAATGATATCTCTCAAATCTTCTTTAACCAAGATTATTTGTCCGGCTTCTTTGGCAATATCGGAACCGCTGCCGATAGCAATGCCGACATCCGCTTGGGTGAGGGCCGGCGCGTCATTGATGCCATCGCCGACCATGGCCACAACGCTTCCCTGTTGCTGCAGTTTTTTTATCTCTAACGCTTTGTTTGCCGGCAAGACCTCCGCCAAGACATTTTGAATACCTATTTGTCCGGCAATGGCCTGAGCGGTACGCTGGTTATCACCGGTCAGCATCAACAACTTGAACCCCATCTTTTGTAAGGCCAAAACCGCCGTCAGCGAATTTTCTTTTAATGTATCGGCGACCGCAATCAACCCCTCAACCGTTCCGTTCACGGCCAAAATCATGGCTGTTTTGCCTTCTCCTTCCAGTTTTTGCATCTTCTTTTCAACAGAGGCGCTCAATATAATTTTTTGAGCATTCATCAATTGCCTATTACCCAGGTAAATTTTCTTTCCTCTGTCCAAAACGGCTTCGATGCCGTGGCCCGGAATCGCCTGCAGATGAGAAATCGGGTCTAAAACCAAACTCTTTTTCAGAGCGGCTTTTACCATGGCCGCGCCCAAGGGATGTTCTGATCCTTTTTCGGCCGAGGCGGCTATTTGCAATATTTGATCCGCGTCCAGCGATCCGACGTTTAATATATTTGTCAGCGCGGGTTTACCTTTGGTTAACGTGCCGGTTTTATCCAAAACTACCGTATCAACTTTTGAGGCCCGCTCCAAAGCGTCGCCCCCTCTTATTAAAATGCCGTATTGGGCGCCTTTAGCCGTGCCGGCGGCAATGGCGCTGGGTGTGGCCAGCCCCACCGCGCAGGGACAGGAAATAATCAATACGGTGATGCTCAATAATACGGCAAAAACCGACCCCGGTACCGCGGATAAGGCAATGCTGGAAAGCAGAAACTTGGCGCCGGGCGTGAAAAAAGCGCTGTAGCCGACAAAAAACCAGAAGAGAAAGACGAGCAGAGCCAGAATATGAATGACCAAAATAAAATTGCCGGAAACTTTATCGGCTAATTTTTGAATTTTCGGTTTGGCCAGTTGGGCGTCTTCAATAAATTGAATAATTTGCGCCAGCATCGTGTCCTTGCCAATTTTCGTTGCCTCAAACCAAATCAAGCCGGTTATATTGATGGTGGCGCCGATAACCGCGTCATTTTGCTTCTTTTCCACCGGAAGGCTCTCTCCGGTAATCATCGACTCATCAACCGCTGTATAACCCTTGCGAATAACACCGTCGACGGGAAATTTTTCTCCGGGCTTGACTACTACCAGATCGCCAACATTAATTTCCTCTATAGAAATTTCCTGTTCGCTGCCGCGGCGCATAACTCTGGCGGTCTTCACTTTCAGCCCCATCAATTTTTTAATCGCCTCCGATGCCTTGCCTCTGGTTAAGATTTCAAGATATCGCCCTAGAACAAGAAAGGCGGTCAGGAGGGCTGCCGTTTCAAAAAAGGCCACTTCTTTACCGCCGAATCCGATATTGGGAAAAAGCGTGTTGACAACGCCCAGAAGATATGCGGCGCCGGTGCCGGTGGCAATTAAAAGGTTCATGTCAGTGAAGCCGTGCTTTAGCCCGCGATACGCCCCTATAAAAAATTGCCGGCCGGGCCCGAGCATGAGCGGTGTTGTCAACAGCCAGATCACGTAACTATTTGCCAAAAATGCCGGCGAGAACGAGCTGATGATCCAATATTCCCGAAATGTTCCCAGCATAATCGGAATAGCCAAAAGCCAGGAGAAAATCGTATAATTTCGCTGTTGCCTGATTTCTTTTTGATACGCACGGCTTTCTTCTTCCGGATCTCTTTCCGCCATGGGAGTGATCTTATATCCCAACGCATCGGTAATGCCCTTGGCGATAATTTCAATGCCGGTAATATTTTCATCGAAAGAGACGGCGCCTTTTTGCGTGGCAAAGTTAACCGCCGCTGATGTTACCCCCGGGAGTGCCCGGGAAAAATTCTCAATATTCTTTGCGCAGCTGGCGCAATGCATTCCCTCAACTAAAAATGGCTTATGTTCCATAAAAAATTGATTATTTCTTCTTGGCTAACTTATAAATTGCCAAAATTTCTTCAATCGGTTTTGATTCTTTACCGGCTTTTATCTGTTCAATAACGTGCGTCGACAGATGATTCTCCAAAACTAAATCCTCAATGCCCGATAATGCTTGTTTTGCCGCCACAGACTGCTGCAGGATAGCAACGCAATATTCTTCCTCCTCGATCATCTTCTGGAGGCCCCTGATTTGCCCTCCCAATATTTTTAGACGGTGAATTGCTCTTTTTTTCAAATTCTTTTTCATACCTTTCATTACATAATACCCCCGGGGAGTATTCAATGTCAACAGGAAACAGCCCGCCATTCCTCATCATCCAAATATGGTCATACTCCGCAGCCCCCACCGCCGGAGCCGGAGGCGGGCTGAACTTGGGAAAGAATCTGACGGTAGCCGGAAGCGCTGGAATAAGCGGCTCCCACAACTTCTTTGGCATCAACTTTATCCCAGGCAATGTTTTGGGTAGCGAAATATTTGGCCAGAGTTAAGTAAGTATCCGGAAACCAGTAGGCGTTGACCTGCAGAGCGATTTTGTACATCTCCGATTCGGAAACGTTGTTGGCGGCCAGAAGCTGCAGCAGACCCAGCATGGCCATGCCGTGATTACAGTCCGGGAAGTAAGTGGAGTTGTCGCAGCAGGGCCGGTAGATATTTTTGGCAACGGAGGCCACCAGTGCGTCTTGTTCGGCAGTCAGTGGAACCAACTTGTATTTGGAATAATATGCCATGGCGTCACCTTTGGCCAGTGTCCAGCCGCCGGTAGAGGCAAAATTGCCCGCTCCGCCGTATTGCTTATCCACCATAGGGCCGGCATCAAGGGCTGAATTTTTATTTGCCAGACCAAAAGCCCACAGTAAATTGAGAATCAGGTTGGAGTTTTGGGGAGTAATCCGGATAGAAGTGTTGTCCGCCGATTCCAGAAGTTTGGCGTCTGCGCCTAGGCCACCCCGCTGAGCGTAAATCTCGTCGAATTTGGTCCGGTTGATAACTCCCAGTTTAGTCAGCTGAAACCCTAGATCTTTCCAGACAACGGGTAGAACTACCCCCGCTTCGGGCAGAACCTGATTTTGGTCGACTACTGGGGTGGCGGGAGCGGGAGTCGGTTTGAGAGAGAAAAAGCGGGAAAGAAAGGGTTTGCGGGACACGGAAAAATCAAAATTATAAGAGGCTCCCATAACAAATGACCCGGCAGCGATAATCAGAAGTAAGGGAATGTACCAGGTTTTCATAAAGCCAGAATAACTAAACCCAGAGCAATTAGCAAGAGATTACCCACCAGCTCCAGACGGGAGGAATTGGCCCGGCGCCAGGACTTGACGGCGGAGTGCAGTTCGGGCTGGGAAGCCAAACCCAAAATAATCACCAAAGGAGAAATAAAGATCAGGTTATAGAGCAGAAGGTACCCCAGGCCCGAAGTATAAGTGCCCCGGTCGTGCAGCAGGCCCAAGACCATGAGGTATGGCCCGCCGGTGCAAGGGAACTCGCATAAACCTACCACCACCCCTAAGGCGAAAGCGGCAGGCAGAGTGGCCCGGTGCATGAGAGCGGCAATGCGAGAATGGGCAAAAGCAGGAATTTTGAGCTTAATAGGGAATTTGGGGAAGAATTGGTTGATAAGATTTAGGCCACCCCAGCCCAGCAATAAAAAGGCGCCGACTTTGGCCATAAAATGGGGAGTGTTGAATAAATGCATGACCTGAAGCAGGCCTAAGCCAATAAGAATGTAGACGGCAAAAATTCCCAAGATATATATGCCGCCGATTTTGAAAATTTCGGTACGGGACCTCCCCAAGCTAAAGAGAAAAGCGATAGTCAGAAGCAAAATAGAAAAAGCGCAGGGATTGATACTGTCTATAAGAGAAGAAATGATAACCAGCGGCAGGAGCCACTGGCCGCTGCGGCTGATTGTCCAGAGAAGTTGAGTGCCGCCAGGAGTAAAGCGGAAGAAAAGAAATACCAGAAGCAAAATCAAGGAGGCGAAAATTAGAGTCTTGAGTTTAGAGCTCATGGTGTGACAGAGGCCTTAAAAGATAACTGTAGCGGAGACTGGCCGTTGAGTTCAATAGTCACTTGGCGCTCAATGATCCCTACCCCCGCTGGCCCATGGGCGTTCGGATCAAATGTAACTTCAACAACGGCTTCTTGGCCGGGATCAACCTGAACTGCGAGATTGGGAATTGCGGTTTGGCCGGGCATGCCAACCGGGCCCCAGCTTTGGCCGGCGAAGGTTAATTTGGCTGTGGTACACATACAAGAAGTGAACATTTTAGTAACGGTGGCAGAAACTGTGCCAGAGTTGGTAAGAGTAAACTTGCGGGAGACCAGGCCTTTGGCCATGGAAACTGAACCGAAATCATAAAACGACTCGCCGGCGGTCAATTGGCCGGTGGCCTGGGGATTGACCGCAACTTTAGGCTGGGGACGGGACAGGAAAAATAGCCCACCGAAGAGCAGGGCAAGTGTAACAATTGCTCCGATGATAATAACTTTGGAACTCATTATTTTTTCTTAAACACTTTGATAACTTCGGCTATGGCCTGGTCTTTTTTATCGCCGCGTACGGCGTCGGTGACACAAGTTTTAAGATGATTCTCTAAAATTATGGCGTCCACCTTTTTTAAAGCGGCCTGAACGGCCTGGGACTGCGTCAAGATATCTATGCAGTAATCACCATTCTGGACCATACGGATAACTTTGTCCAGATGTCCTTTGGCAATTTTTAGCCTGTGAATAGTATCCCCATACATAGGACCATTCTAATCCCCCCTGGAGGGATCGGTCAAGCTTTAATTTTTTTTAATTAGTGCGGCCGTTATGCCCTTTATAATTGCGCTATTCATAAGTGTTTATGAAAATCGGTACCACCCGAAATGCTCATAGACGCTACTCCACATCGCGCCCAGGGAGGCCGCAAATAATAACTCCTCCACCGGGACGCCAGCCACCAAAATTCCTGATATGGCGGGTAAATTCCAAATCGCCGGGACATACCCGGGAAATAGCCAGACAAAACTTATCAAAAACACTACGAAATATAGAGCGAGAAACAAAACACTCCCTACCAGCATGGCCCGGACAAGATCTGGCCGGCAGTACCAAGTGGCCACTGCTCCCACTGTCATGGCCAAAATAGACGAATAAATCGGGTTAAGAGGAGTAAATAAATACAGCGGCAAAAACGAGATAACCGGCGATATAAGGACGAATTTGTGAATGCGATGGCGGCCTTGATGCTGCTCGTGGACCGAAACTTTCCTGCGGGTTGCTCCCCAAATTGCTTCGTATAAAACAGCAGCCACCCCGCCTACGGCAAAAGAGAATAAAACACTTTCCAGATCAAATCCGGTCTTCCCGGCTAAATTAAAAAGAGTAAATGGCGACCAGTATGATGGCACAAAAAACGGCTCGGTCAGCCCAAGCGGAGCGGTGACTAAGCTCACCAGAAGCATTTTCTGACGGGATTGGGGTTTTAGCCAAAGCCAATATAGAAAGAGCCAAATTAGGAGTAAAAAAATACTGGCAATAAGATAAGCGTAATCAAAATTCATGAGTAAGTCTGCGATTTGTAATCTAAATATTGCTGGCCGAACTTTTTTACCATTTCCCCTTCCTCGATTCTAGCTAGCTTGGCATAGCGCCAGAGCAAGAAAGGAGCCATGATTAAAGTAATTATAGTCGGCCATTGCAGTAAAAATCCCAAAATAATTAACGAAAAACCGATGTATTGCGGGTGTCGGACATACTTGTACGGGCCGGTGCGGGAAATTTTTTTGGCCTTTACTGCTGCGTACAAAATTTTCCAAGAAACGGCGATCAAAATAAAACCGGCTCCCACCAGCAAATTTCCCACGATGTGAAACAGGCTGAAATGCGGATCTCCGGTTGACCCCAGCAAACTCTCCAAAATATGCCCAGAGTTATGGGAAAAATCCAGTCCTAGTTTCTGTCCAAAAAGTGAAGTAAGTATGTAAATAGTCAGAGGAAACCCGTACATTTCGGCAAACAGAGCCACAAAAAACGCCCCCATCCCCCGGTACGTGGTCCAATCGGTTGGGGTTTGCGGCTTAAAAACTTCTTTCAAGAAATAAAGAAATAAAATAGCGATGGCAACAACCCAAATCCATTGACCATAACCGTATTCCATACGCTACTTTACAAACCGTTAATTTTGGCCAATAACTCGGAATTCCTGATGGCCATTTGCGGATCGTCCCACACAAACTTCACCACTCCGGTTTTATCAATCAAAACATATGAATGACCCGGAAACTGGCCCCGGTGCATGGATGAGGTGAGCGTCAAGACTCCGTAGGCAGAGGACACTTTTTTGTCCTGGTCAAATATAACGGTGGCGGTGGCCAATTCCGGCATTTTGGCAATTGCTTCTGCCCACTGGGGTTTGGGATCAACCGTAATGTTTAGAACTGTCACACCGGCTTGTTTTAGGCTCGCGTCTTTGCCAAAGGCCACAATCTGATCCCAGCAGGCCGGGTAGCACATCAGGCCCTCGTTAAAAAACAGCAAGACGTTTTTCCCAAGCAAAGATTTGAGGCTGACAGTCCGGCCATCGTAGTCCACCAAAGAAAAATCCGGGGCCGGTTTATTCAACAAGTTCTCAAACACCGCGTTATTGGTGGGTTGAGATTTATGATGGTCATCCACGGGTGTAACCGGCGCGGCCGGAGAACGGGTAATAAGAACAATCAGCGATATGAGAATACCACCAGCTATCAAGATAAGTACCCAATTTTGAGCTTTCATAATTTCCACCTCCCTTCCCGAAATTGCTTTATAGCAATGAAGATAATCAATAATGTAGCCGTCACCACCAGCACTGTCCCCAGGACCTGGGTCGCGGGACTGATTAAACCCGACACCGTCCGATTAACTCCGGCCAGCCAAAGAATAGCCCGGAATTGGGCATCCGAACGCATCTGTAATTGGTTAGTCAGGCTTAAGTAGAGAACGTATGAGCCAAAAATAACAAAGGTCAGTCCGGCAATCAAGCCGGAACTGTGGCGGAATATCCGCAGCTTTTTAATGACATTAGTCTTATCCAAAAAGGCCGCCACCAAAAACAGGGGAAAGACCATTCCCAAAACATAACTTAGAGTATATAGTCCGCCCAAAGTCAGTGAGCCGGCCAGAGTGGAAACAGCCAGTACGCCGGCCAGAACCGGAGCGCAACAGGTGGTAGCAATAGCGGAAAAGATTCCCAAAACAAAAATAGAGGCGATGGTGTATTTAGATACTTGCGGATGGACAGGCGAGGGCAGGGAAAAATGCTTTCCGGCCAGCAGAAAAATACCCAGCAAAATCATAAAAACAGCTCCTATGGAAAACAGGAGATTATGGTATTGACTCAAAACTACACTCACCAGCGAGAATCCCAGGCCAATCGGTAAAAACACCGTCAGCAAACCTAAAAAATAAACGAAAGTCATAAAAAACACCATTGTCCTCTGGCGGAATACCGATCCTAAATAAGTGGGCAAAAGGACTCCGATACAACAGGGGGCAAAAAGGGCCGCGCCACCGGCAACAAAAGAGGTGACAACCGAAGCGCCAATCAAAGGGTTCATCAGTTTATGTTAGTCCCCCATGGGGGGATCCGTCAAGCTTTATCCCACCTCTATTCCCTTGACAATCATTTAGAGGGGGCACTATACTTTTAACAATTGCGTGATTACTTAATATGATTAAATTTAACCTTACCGCCGTTTTAGTAGTGATTCTCATTATCGCTTCGTTCTTTATCGGATCGCTCTTTACAAAAGTTCAGTTTTTAGAAAAAGGCGTATCAAAAACAACTTCTCAACCCGCCAATGTTAACAATAATGCCCCACAGGGGTTTGGAAATGCTGATGGAGTGGAAAAGCTAAAGGAAGAGGATCATGTGCGGGGAGACAGAAATGCCCGGGTGCTTTTGATCGAGTATTCGGATCTCGAATGCCCGTTCTGCAAATCTTTTCACTCCACCGCCCAAAAAATAGTAGATACGTACAATGGACAAGTTGCTTGGGTATTCAGGCATTTCCCGCTTTCTTTTCATGCCAATGCCCAAAAAGAGGCGGAAGCGACTGAATGTGCCAATGAATTGGGAGGCAATGATGCCTTTTGGAAATACGCCGATGCTCTCTTTGAGCGCACCACTTCAAACGGCACCGGGTTTGCCCTGGATAAATTGGTTCCACTGGCTAAAGAAATCGGGCTAAACGAAAACAGTTTCAAGAATTGTCTCGACAGTGGAAAATATACCAAACATGTTGCTGATGATATCGCTGCCGGTAGCCAGGCGGGAGTGACCGGTACTCCCGGCAACATATTGTTGGACACCAAAACCGGCCAGACCAAACTTATCCCGGGAGCGTTACCATTTGATCAATTCAAAACGGCCATTGATGCCTTCCTTAGCGCAAGTTACTAAAATAAAATCTTCAATGCCGGAAACGATGAGCGGGTTAAAAAAATTATAAATTGATTATGGATTTATCGCTTATTATTCCGGCTTTTATCGCCGGCATCTTCACCTTTCTGGCTCCCTGCACACATATCGTCAAAGACGACGGAACGACGGTGAACATTCTCGGATTTGACAAAGGAAAGATCAACGCAGCACTTTGATTATATTACAATTGGGTCATGTTTGAAGTGTTCTGGGACGCGGAGACTAAGAGTTGGTTTGATGAAACCAGCGGCAACGATCCGGGAAAATTGGGAGTGTCTATCGTGTCAGTGTATTGGAGAAATGAAAAAGAGTCCCGGATGCACAGCTTTTGGGAAAAAGATTTCGATCAAATGTGGAAACTATTCCGGGATGCGGACCGGATAATCGGCTTTAATACGTTGGGATTTGATATCCCGGCCATGAAACCATACGCCCCAGCAGATTTTGCCAGTCTGCCCCACTTTGATATTTTGGAGAGAATCAAGCTTGTGAATAGCGGACGGGGAGCTTCTTTGAATGCCATTGCCAGAGACACTTTGGGTACGGAAAAAATTGATTCCGGGGCCAATGCGGTAATGTATTTTAAAAAAGGCGATCCGGAGAGCTTAGCACTTTTGCAAAAATACTGCGAGGCGGATGTGGCAATTACCCGGGATATTTATGACTTCGCTATTAAAAATAGGTTTCTAAAGTTTACTGACAAATGGAACAATGCCCGGCGGGTGGAAGTAGATTTCTCGTACCCGAAAGAGGCAGCAGCCGCCAAACAATCCAGCCTATTTTAACAATTTACACTACCAGTTAATCCCATTTCTTCACGGCCGCGGAAAAAGCGGATTAACACAACGTTTGTTATTTTTCTCCTAATTGTTTTTGCAGAAGTTTGAGAGTTTCCTTTTTGGCTTCTTCCACGCTTTGATCCATGGCTTTGGCCGCCTCTTCGAAAGTTTTATCGGTAATATTTTGAGGATGGCCCATATCGCCATGGGGCAACTCACACCCGCAGTTGTAACACATAAAAGCTCACCTCCGTTCGCAGTTCATAGTAAAATCATAATCATGATAGCTAGAATTATAGAGATTGTCGATGAAGCAAAAGATATAAAGTCGTTCAGGTTACAACCGGAGCAAGAAATGAAATATGTTCCAGGACAGTGGTTTTATGTAAAGCTAGATGAGAATTTGAAACATCACTTTACGATTTCGTCATCCCCCACCGAAAATTTTTTGCAGTTCACAACTAAATACCGGGAGGAATCGGATTATAAAAAGGCACTGTGGCAAAAAAGAGCCGGAGACAGCTTAGAGATTAACGGCCCGTTTGGCAGTTTTGTGTTGGACGAAAAGGATACCTCACCAAGGTTATTTATAGCCGGGGGGATTGGAATTACGCCGTTTAGATCTATGATTAAATATGCCACAGACAGATAAACAATTGGCGCTGCCGGTCACCCTTCTTTATTCAGTAAAAAATCTTTCTGAAGGGGTTTTTATAAGTGAATTAAGTAACTTAAGTGAATTAAGAATAATAGAGACCGAAACTGAGGGAAGATTAGATGAAACCAAAATCAAAAAATATTGTCCGGATTGGCGGAAGCGGACCTGGTGGATATGCGGTCCGCCGGCGATGGTAGAAGCTGTAACAATCTTTTCCCCTCCGGGGAAAGTAAAATCAGAGGAATTTACCGGTTACTGACACTCTTCAGCTGATTTTCAGGTTGGAGCGTATAATGTCGGGGTTATGAGAATATTGGTCGTGGAAGATGAGCACCGGATCGCCAACGCCATTAAAAAGGGGCTGGAACAGGAAAAATACGCAGTGGATGTGGCCTATACCGGAGAAACGGGCTGGGATCTGGCATCTAGCGAGGAGTACGACGCAATTATTTTGGATTTGATGCTGCCGGGTATCGATGGATTGACCATCTGCCGCAATCTGCGGCAAGCAGGGAAACAAATACCGATATTGATCTTGACGGCTAAGGACCAAACCGGGGATAAAGTGGAAGGATTAAATTCTGGAGCCGACGATTATCTGGTAAAACCATTTGCTTTTGAAGAACTACTGGCAAGAATAAGGGCTTTGGTGCGGCGCCCTAAAAATACATTGAATCCCGTTTTAAAAGTGGCGGAGCTGGAGCTAAATACTTCGACCTACGAAGTAAAAATGGGTGAAAAACAGATTAGCTTATCAAATAAAGAATTTTCGCTAACGGAATATCTGATGAGAAACGCCGGAAAAGTGCTGACCAAGGATCAAATTATCAGCCATGTGTGGAATTACGACGCTGATGTGCTGCCAAACACGGTGGAAGTGTACGTTAAAGCATTGCGGCGCAAAATCGGCCAAAATTTGATCAAGACAGTTAGAGGTTTTGGTTACAAAATGCATGTTTAAACAAGCCCGATTAAAACTGACTGCCTGGTATCTGCTAATCATTATTCTAGTGAGCGGGTTTTTTAGCGTGCTGGTGTACCGAACATTAGCCCGAGAAGTGGAAAGGTTTGACCGCAGACATAGATTCCTGGAATGGGCCCTGGTGGAAGAAACCAAGCACCGGATTTTGATAAATATTTTGAAGGCGGATGCGATGATTTGGGTAGCGGCAGGAGCTCTGGGATACTTTTTAGCCGGCAGAACTTTAAAGCCTATTTCAGACATGGTGGATGAGCAAAACCGATTTATTTCCGACGCGTCACACGAATTGCGCACTCCCCTCACCGCTCTAAAAAGTTCCATGGAAGTGTACTTGCGGGATAAAAAACCGACATTGGCTGATGTTAATACTTTGATCACTGAAAGCGTGGATGAAGTAAATAAGTTGCAAACATTATCCGATTCGCTGCTGCAGTTGGCTCAGTTTCAAAAACCTAACGGGGTAACACTGCGTGAAAGTTTATCTTTGGCAGAGGTTGTCCGCGAAGCAGTGCGCAAAATCCAGCCTGCCGCTTTGCAAAAAAACGTTTTGATAAAAACCAAACTGGAAAACGTAAGTATTAAAGGCGATAAGTTTAGTGTGATTGATTTGGTAACTATCTTGCTGGACAACGCGGTGAAATATAGTCCCGAGGGAAAAATGGTGACGGTTAAAGTATTGAAAAAAGACAGAACGGCTCAAGTAATAGTGAGTGATCAGGGAATCGGTATTTCTGAAAAAGATTTGCCTCATATTTGGGACCGGTTTTACCGGGCAGATGCTTCCCGGACAAGAGGCGGGTATGGGTTGGGACTGGCCATTGCTAAGAAAATCGCGGAGACAAATGGCGGAATACTTAAGGCCGAAAGCCAACTGAATAAAGGATCTACTTTTACAGTTAGTTTTCAGATATGAAACTTAAACTAGGAAACATGCGCACAAAAATTATCATAGTTGTGGTAATTTTGGGATTAGGGTGGTGGCTGGTCCCCAGACTGTTGAACAAAAAATCCCCATCTGCCCAATATCAAACAGCCAAAGCCGAGAGAGGGACTATCGTTTCTTCCGTTACCGCTTCAGGACAAATACTTACCGCCAATATGATGCATATCACTACCGGCGCTTCAGGGATTGTCAAACAGGTCTTCGTTTCTGAAGGAGACAAAGTTGCCAAAGGAGATAAAATCGCGGAAATCGAACTTGATCAGGCCGGCCGGGAACGAAACGCATCTGCTTACACAAGCTACATCGGCGCCATTAACTCCTTAAACTCGGCAAAAAATAGCTACCGCTCCTCACAGGCTTCACTGGCAGTGGTCTATGATGCGATCAAAGGGCACGATACTGACGAGACCTTGGCCATGAAAGAAACCCGCACCAAAGCCGAAGTGGCCAACGATAATGCCTATGACGGCATAAAATCCGCCCAGGCAAAATTGGCTTCAGCCTGGCTTTCCTATCAATTGACCTCGCCCATTGTTACCGCGCCAATCGCGGGGAATATAAACAGCATTGCCATTGTACCCGGAATGACGATAGACGGCAAAATAGCCATTATCCGCAACGAAAGTAACCCCCTGACCTCTTTTAATCTTTCAGAGATAGATGTTCCCCGCGTCAAAATTGGTCAAAAAGCCACCGCTATCTTGGACAGCCTCAGCGGCAAAACCTTCACAGGTAAGGTAGTGGCCGTGGACCGGATTGGAACTACCAGCAATAATGTAACTAGTTACTCTGTTATCATTCAGCTTGATACAGAATCATCCGAAATACTGCCCAATATGGCTGCCAATGCCAGCATTATTATTGAAACCAAAAGCAGTGTTTTACTCGTTCCATCCGCTGCTATACAGATTCAAGGCGAAGAGTCTTTGGTTCGAGTTTTACGAAATGGACAAGAACAACAGATGCCTGTTCAAGTAGGTTTATCGTCAGATACGCAAACAGAAATAATTTCAGGTATTAACGAAGGTGAGGAGGTCATAACGGGGACAGCAATTCAATCTTCAACTTCCCAAAGAGGCAGCTCTGTCTTTGGCGGGGGCGGTTTTGGTAGTTTTGGGGGTGGCGCTTTAAGACCCGGAGGCTCACGCGGGGGAGTAATGCAACATTAATTATGATTCAAATTTCTCATGTTTCAAAAATTTACCGTAACGATAGTGTGGAAACTGCCGCTCTTTCTGATGTTTCATTCGAAATAAAAAGGGGTGAATTTGTAGCCATCATGGGGCCTTCCGGATCAGGAAAATCAACCCTCATGCATGTTATAGGAGCTTTAGATACACCTACTAGTGGTGAATACATATTAGACGGAGAAAATGTTAGCAAACTAAAAGATGATGAGCTGGCTGATATTAGAAATCGCAAAATAGGTTTTGTCTTTCAGGCATTTAATCTTCTTCCCAGAACCACTGCCTTAAAGAATGTCGCTCTCCCAATGGCTTATGGCGGAGTTCCCAAAGAAGAAAGAGTCAAAAAAGCCCGGAAACTTTTAGAGATGGTGGGTTTAGGAGATAGACTCAACCATACCCCAAGCCAGCTTTCAGGAGGCCAGCAGCAGAGAGTAGCCATAGCTCGCAGTTTAGCGATGAACCCTTCAATACTTCTGGCTGATGAACCAACGGGTAATATTGCCACAACTCAAGCGGAGGAGATCATGGGGATATTCCAAAATTTAAATGAGGAGGGACACACCATCGTCATGATTACTCATGAACCAAACATCGCAGAACATGCAAAAAGGGTTATCCATTTAAGGGACGGAAAGATTGTAAAAAAATAATAAACTATGGATTTTGCAGAGCTAATATTTGAATCAATCAGCACGTTTACTCTCAATAAGCTGCGTACCGGGCTGGCTACTTTAGGTATTGTTATTGGTATAGGAAGTGTTATTGCGCTAGTTTCTTTGGGGCAATCTTCACAAAAGGCAGTTGCCGTACAGATTCAATCTTTAGGCTCGAATCTCTTAACAGTCATACCGGGTGCTGCCAGCACTGGTTTTGTCAGAGGTGCTCAAGGAGGAGCAACAACTCTTACCTATGAAGATGCGAAGGCCTTACAGACTTCCTCGCAAGTTACAGCTGTCAAAAATGTTTCTCCAGAACTGTCAAGACGCACACAAGTGACAACCGGCAGAAAAAATACCAACACGCAAATTTTAGGCGTTGTCCCGATCTTTGCAGAAGTTAGAAAGGTAAACCTGGCTTCCGGAACTTTTATAAGTCAAAAAGATGTTGAGGGAATGGGCAGGGTTGCAGTATTAGGTCCTCAAGTAGTCGCTGACTTATTCGAAGAGGGAGCAAATCCCATAGGCCAGCAAGTGCGAATAAACAACCAGTCATTTAGAGTAACAGGCGTTACCGTTCCCAAAGGAGGTACCGGTTTTCAAAACCAAGATGATATGGTTTTTGTACCACTTACAACTGCCCAAAAGTTAGTATTTGGCACAGATTATATATCTTCAATTTCCGTTGAGGCTCAAAATGAGAAAGTTATGACCCAAGCCCAAGATGAGATTGGATACTTACTTCTTGCTCGCCATAAACTAAAAGACCCCTCGCAAGCTGATTTTACTATCTTTTCTCAAAATGACATTTTGGGAGCCGCTTCTGCCGTAACAGGTACTTTTACTGCCCTTCTTTCTGGAATCGCTGCTATTTCGCTTTTGGTAGGCGGAATTGGGATTATGAATATTATGTTAGTTACTGTCACTGAAAGAACAAGGGAAATAGGGCTTAGAAAAGCTTTAGGCGCTAAGAAAAAAGCCATTATTACTCAATTTCTGACAGAGGCAATCATTCTGACGTTTGCCGGCGGAGTTATAGGAATGGGTCTGGGGACTGCCGCATCTTTTCTCATCTCTAATTTTATCAATCTTCCTTTTACGCTGTCACTGCAATCAATTCTGCTGGCTATTGGTGTTTCAGTAAGCATTGGAATTTTATTTGGCTGGTATCCGGCTCAAAAAGCGGCTAATTTACAGCCAATTGAAGCTTTAAGATATGAATAAAAACTTATTAATCATATTAGCGTTCGTGGTATTTATCGGCACGATCACAGTAGTGAATTTTTATCAGCGTATACGGCCGGAAATTGGGGAAATAACCAAAGTGCAAGAAAACATAGAGGTAATTGCCCAGAATCTTACTATTCCCTGGGAGGCGGCTTTTTTACCGGATGGTGAAATTTTAGTAACGGAAAGGCCAGGAACTTTACTCTTAATTAAAGGTAAACAGAAGATTCCAATCGATGGTGTTAAACATGTTGGAGAAGGCGGGCTTCTAGGTTTGGCCATTCACCCTGATTTTGCAAAAAATAAGTATGTTTATCTTTATTACACATATTCAAGTATCGAGAACAATACATTAAATAGAGTGGTAAGGTTCAAGTTGGAAAATGCCAAGCTTACAAATGAACAAGTTATAGTTGATGCTATTCCCGGAGCAGTCAATCACAACGGAGGCAGAATAAAATTTGGGCCGGACGGCTTTTTGTATATTACCACCGGGGACGCGCAAAATCCGTCTTTGGCCCAAGATAAAAACTCTTTAGCCGGAAAAATCTTAAGAATCACCGATGAGGGAAAGGTGGAAGTTTATTCTTATGGCCACAGAAACCCTCAAGGCCTGATCTGGGACAGTCAAGGCAGACTGTGGGCGACGGAACATGGCCCACAAGCCCTGGATGAATTAAATCTGATTGAGAAAGGCGCAAACTACGGCTGGCCGATTATTCAGGGCGACCAAAAGCAAGAAGGAATGGTTAGCCCTATTATTCAATCAGGACCAAATGTTACTTGGGCGCCGGCTGGAGCCGCTTTTTCTGATGGGAGTATTTTCTTCGGCGGACTTCGCGGTGAGGCGCTTTTTGAATATAAAATTGCCGATAAATCCTTAAAAAGACATTTTCAAGGGCAATTTGGCCGCATTAGAGTAGTAGTTCTGGGTCCTGATAACTATTTGTATATCACTACCAGTAATACCGATGGCAGGGGAAATCCAAAAGAAAAGGACGATAAGTTAATCAAAGTTAATCCTAAAGTTTTAAAGTAATGAAGTCTCTATACTTAACTTTAATTGTAATAGTTATTATAGGTTTTGCTGGGTATATGCTTTGGCAAAGAGGATTTTTTCGAGTAAATCAACAAATAAATACTTCTCAAACATCTGATAATGGTACTTTGGAAAGTACTACGCAAAATTCATCTTCATTTATTGAAAACCTACGCAGAAGGCAATATCAACGTGGCGAAATTAAAACAGAGGAAACACTATCTAAAGAAGGTAACTACACAAGCTATATTTTCTCCTATCCTTCTGATAACTTAAAAATTTATGGAATGATGAATATTCCTGATGGAGACGGACCATTTCCGGTTATTCTCTTAAATCATGGTTATTTTAACCAGGCGTCATTCCAATCAGGCGACGGAACTCACACAATGGCTGATATTTTAGCTACCCAAGGCTACATTACGCTCGCATCAGATTATAGGGGGTTTGGAAAGTCGGAAAGTGCCGGAAGTGTTTCCAGAGGGCATAATCCAGAATATGCAATTGATGTTTTAAATTTGATAGCCTCGGTTAAAAGTTTACCAAAAGCGGATCAAAATAGAATTGGAATGTGGGGTCATTCCATGGGAGGCGAAGTTTCATTAAGAACTGCAGAAGCAACAGACAGCATAAAAGCGATTGTTTTATGGGCGCCAACCAGCGCCAATAGCGCCGACAACTTCAATTTTTACAGTAGAAGGCACAGTTCACCTGCTCCGGAAAGATCAGGTTTGGAAGACACATCTCCCGTTAACTTCCTAAAATACATTTCCGCCCCAATCAGTTTACATCAAGGTTTGTCTGATACGGAGGTAAAACCGGAGTGGTCAAGAAACTTAGATGAGGCATTAAAAAAGGCTGGTAAACAAGTTGAATATTTTGAATATGAAGGACAGGATCACAATTTTAGAAATTTAGGTTGGGATGTTATCTCTCAAAGAACAATTGATTTTTTCGATAAATATGTGAAGGGAGGTGGTAATGAATGAAAGATCCTAAACTAATAATTATTGTTGTTGTCCTTTTGATTCTTGTTGGAGGAGGCTCATTTTTTGCAGGTACAAAGTATCAACAAGGAAGACGTGGGCAGTTTGCCGGACAATTTAGCGGCCAGCAGGGAGACCACACAAACCAATTCCGTCAGGGGTCAGGCTTTGGATTGCGGCCGGTAAATGGAGAAATTATCAGCTCAGATGATAAAAGCATTACTGTTAAGCTCCAAGATGGCAGCTCAAAAATCGTCTTACTGTCTGATACGACTACCTTTAGCAAATCAGCTGAAGGCGCTAAAAGTGACCTGAAGGTTGGAGAACGGGTTGCGGCCTTTGGCACGACCAACTCCGATGGAAGTGTAACGGCCCAAAATGTGCAGATTAACCCTGCATTTCGGAGTCAGCCTTAATTTTGTGGATGGTGCCGGCCGGGTGATGGGGAGGAGAATAAGTGGTGATGATTTTGAGATCGGTAGAACCTGTGTTTATGAAGTTATGCTTGGTGCCGGCATTGACTAAAACTATATCGCCGATTTTGTAAGGGGATTCTTCCCCATTTAGAATTACTTTCCCCTCTCCTGCTACTAAAAATAGCACCTGGTCGTTGTCGGTGTGAGTTTCTTCTCCAATGTCACCACCCACAGGAATACTCATAATGACAATTTGGGTGTGAACTCCACTCTCTAAAACTTGTCTGAAGTTGATATTGGCTTTGGCCTTAAAGGCAATATCTTGAATCATAAATTTTGGGAACGGTGAGTTAAAATATTTCCCCAGGTCATCATATCTTCCGCCCAGAAAAGCGGGTTTTGGGGTCCATTTAAACCCTCTTTTTCTAAAAGTGAATATTCTTTCGTAAAGTCACTGAAAGTACCGGCGAACGAGGGCGGAAACGAAGAGTCATCCAAACTTTTAATATAGGTCGTAGTGTTACCCAAAAAGGTTTTTATTCTTTCTTTCTTTCCGGCGTAATCATCGGCTGCCCAATTACCAACCCGGTTTAAATTCATGGCTATATCTAAAATGGTGGCTTTGATATTCATGCCTATACAAGAAGCGTCCTAACTATTGTGTCAAATTTTTTCCTAACTTCCTTAGATAGTATATCACGGGAGGGATTATCCTGGCCTGGGCGGAGATTAATAATGGAATTATAGTCTATTTCTTTAGTCTCAAAATCCAATCCTCCGCCCCATAGATCATGCTGACGGCAGCCATCCCCCAAGAGAGTTTGTTCTTCATCAACGTGCCTGTCTGCTCCACCGGCCAAAATTTCTTTTTCAATATCTACAACTATCTTGACATAACCCCTGAAGTGGTCAGCAAGTTTTTTCAGCTCCTCCTGGGATGCTTTTTGCCTAATTATTAATAGCATGACTTAATTCTAGCAAACCAGATCGCAACACTTCCCAATAACTGCGGCGGGCACAAACATTTTCTAGAGAAGTAACATCGCCGGGGGTAGCTGTGATTGTAGTTGAAGTTTGGGGATACATGATAGCTTGAGGATCATCGAGATGGCCCAGGCCCCGGGCGTGGCCAAACTCGTGGGCCAGAGTGTGAACTAATTCATTTTTGTCAGTGATGAAAAAGATATCGATGCTGTTGGTGCCAGAGTCGTAAATCCCCTCCTCCGGTTTGACCGATAATTTCTGGTTAAAGGTCTGAATGGTGTTGTTGATCTTTAAAATTCCGGCGTTATAGTTCCCGGTTTTCTGATTTAATGATTTGGCTAGTTGATTCAGCCTGTCTGCCTCTTGTTGCAAATCTTTTTGCCGGATTAGCAATTGATCATACACATCGGGCGGGGCTCCTCCTTGGGAATTCCATTTGGCAATTTCAGCATTTAAATCCTCGTTCTTTTTTTTAAACTGGGCAATCTGAGTCTCATAATTTTTGATTTGAGTATCCAAACTCTGATTTTGAGAGGTGAGATTTTTCTCTTGCTGGCCAATGTCTGTTTTTAAAGCCTGGCGGGTGTCGTAGACAAAATTGACGGTTAACGGCCCCTGGGGATCGTAGTCAAAAATATTTTTAGCGGTAGGTTTTTCCCAGATATTTTCGGCGGACTTCAAATCCTTGAGCAACTGATCTTCTTTTACTCCAAATTTGGGGTCAACGCTGCCGATTTTGTATAAGATAGGCTGGGCACAAGGATAAATATAAATATACCTGGAAGCAACCAATACCGAGGCCAGAAGCAGGACAAAGACTAGAAATTGTTTCCTCATCCCTAAATTTTACTATATAACTCACCCCCACCCCCTCTCTTAATTCGGGCCTACGGCCCGCGCCTTGCGTCGCAAGAGAGGGGCGTATACGTTCCACCTAAGAGGTGGAACCATTCATCTCACTTCTACACCGAGACCCAAGTCCGGGCGGCCGGCTTCTCCAAATCCTGCGATCCCAGAGGCGAAGAGTGATAAAATTAGCTTGCAATACTGGATCGTCTAATGGTATAATCAGTTATGCTTAAGCCATCTCCTTTTAAGATTCGCCCAAATTTGCTACCCAAGACCGATCCAAGATATATAAAATGGAGAGAAAGTTTAAAAAAGAGACCCCCGTCATGGATAACGGGGAAAACGAAAGGAACAGACGCAAGGGTCTTAAAAATATCGAAAACATTTAAAAAGAAAGGAATCGACAACTTTGCCGAGTGGAGAAACTACGCCAGAAAAATAGGAATGATTCCGGCAAATTACCCGTCATTTAAAAGGGATGAAAATCTGGCTTGCTTGATAGGGTTGGTGTTAGGAGACGGTCATATCGATAAATTTCCCAGAACTGAAAAATTAACGATCGCATTAGGTACGGATAAACCGGATTTAATTGATTTTGGAATCGAATTAGTTAAAAAAGTATTTGCTAAAAACCCATCAGTCAACAAGCCAAGCTATAGCAAGGTAGCTAGGATCAGCATTTATCAGAAGATGATATCCCGGAGGTTGGGAGTCCCTTCCGGAAACAGAAGGTGGTCTAAGAAAGGTATTCCCCCATGGGCCAAAAGGAAGAAAGCGTTGTTGCTGGCCTGTCTGAGAGGGTTGTATGAAGCGGAAGGATCATTGTGTATTCATCTGCCGACCAGCACTTATAACTTCGCCTTCCATAATTCAAATCCAAAGTTATTAGAGGATGTGAAAGATAGCCTACTCCAACTAGGCTTGCACCCTGAAATTAGACTAGTGGCAATTAGACTAAGGAAGCAGAAAGAGGTAGAATACTTTAGAAAATTGATCCAATTTAGAGACTATACTGCGGGGTGGAGTAATGGTAGTCTCGTCGCTCTCTGAAAGCGAAGATCTAGGTCCGAGTCCTAGCCCCGCAGCCAAGACGGGCACCCCAGTGACCGAGATGCCTCGAAAAGCCCAAGTAATACCTTCAGAAACGCTACTTTTTGCTTCAAACATCCGTACCACATGCTCGTTGTCCAGATTTTACCAAGGATGTTTTGTCCAACCACTGAAGTTTGGATCCTCAATCTTTTGAAGATCAACCCATAGTAGTTCAAGTTCTGTTTCTAGATCACCTTGTTCTTTTTGAATTTCTTTTACTCTTTTTAGTATTTCTTCTTTTGTCATTTGTGATGGCCACCCCTTAAAACACAAAAAGCCCGCCTCCTGGCGAGCTATATTGCTCCTATTGATTAATTATATCATAAGACACAATAATGATATAATCACGCAGTGAATAAAAGGAATTGGTCAATACTATTATTTGTATTAAGCGCCATAAGCTGGTTTTTTCCGCAATGAAACGGTTTTATGTTTGGTCCCTCTCTTGATGTAACCAGTGGAGACGGTCATATTGTATCGGCAATTTTTTTTGTCGGTGGATTACTTCTTTGGTATTTTCCGGAACATAAATAAGTCTGGACTATATTCATTTAAGTTATGACGGGAGAGTTTTCATTTCCCAAAAACTGGCACCCGAAACAACAAATTTATTGGGATAGAAACGTCTTAGACCTCTCGATTACACTCGAGGCTGTAGCTGGCCCCGCTCATCCGAAAGGAGCTTGGGTTTGAAAGGCGTGGCCTTTCTGATATAGTTCGATATATTTATGCGTTCCACCTCTTAGGTGGAACATCATCGCCTCTTAGGTGGAACATCATCGAAAGTGATATAATGTGATCTAGTGGTTACTTTGTGAATAAATTCTATGTCCTACGAATACGAAATACACACCAGGGGTGACGTCCAGGGTAATTTGTTTGAGAAATTGGTTCGTTTCTTTTTTGAATCAGAGCCTCATCATGATCAAGATGAGGCGGCTGTCTCAGCGGAGGCAATACTTGAGGGGGATGGAAATATCGTGCTCGCTATGGGCCCAGACGGGGGGGTGGTTGGGTATGGAACATTAACTAACGTATCTGATCGGGGAACGGCAAGAATGGAAGCCGCACATGTACACCCAGACCATGCCCAAAGGGGCATTTATAGCAATCTTGTTAAACTAAGGCTTGAAGAAGCCCAGAGAGAAGGCGCGGAGCAGGTCGCGGTAAACGCAGCCCACGAATTTCAAGTACGATTCCTGCAAAGATTAGGTTTTGAAATTGTTGATAAATATCCTTTTTCCGGTTGGGAGTTAAAAAAATGTTGTAGATGAAATTACATGGCTGGCCGGCATTGGCTAGAGGTCGAAAATCAAGAACGGGGCGGAGACGTGAAGGATCTGGTCAAGACCTAAAAGTTTCCAAAATAGGGGTGAGACCGGACCTTGGGTGTATTTACGATTTAGCTCGACCCTGATAATGTCCACATAGACTTGGATTTAGTGATTTCGGCCAGGATTTCGGCTTTGATCTTTTTAGCCTGGATTTTGATCTCGGATTCGATATCTGACCTGATTTCTTTTTTGAGGAAAGCCAGCAGCTCCGGGTCGGCCGGAGCGGATTGGAAACGAGTGAGAAAATTTTCGTGATGCTCCCGGGGCAAGTGATTAAGAATAACATTTAGGAGATGCTGGTGGGTAGTGTGGTGAACAAGTCCTAGAATTTCGGCCCGCTCGTCATCCGGCAAGCCGTAAACATCAAGCTCCGAGGTGATCTCCTCGAGAACTACTAAATGATCGTAGAAATAAGTCATGAGAGTAAAAGCGGCTTTTCTAAATTATATTCCAAAGGGCCAAGAGGAACTTGATCGGCGGGATCATTCACAAAAAACAATATTACTGGTCCTTTTTGTTTGCCGTCTTTCATATTTAAATACTCCATTACTTCCGGACTGCCGCCAAAATGCTTGCCGGTCCAGGAGGCGGGGCCGGAATCGGCCACTACCGCCACAATTAATTTACCGTTGGCCGGATTAACGACCACCACCTTGCGGTATTTGTACCAGTCACGCAGGTAGGCCAGACGGGTAGTCCAGTCGGGAAGATACAGAGTTTGGACGGCCACGTAGTATTTTTCTTTTTCAAAATCTTCAACATAGCCCCAGGCTCCTTTACCCGGGGCCATGTTTTCCACGACATCGCCGGGGAAGCGCATCAGGTGCTGTTCGGCACCGATTAGCCCGTACGAAGTATTCAGGCGGTTGCCTTCCAGTTCTGCTGTGGCATGAATGCCATAAGTAGTATGCAAAATCTGGGAAATTTGTGATTCCTGATCGATTGTTAGCGGTTGAACTTGGCCGGGTAATATTTCCTTTAACTTATCTGCCAGGTGTTGGCGCAAATCAAAAGGGGAAAATTGAGAAATGGAGCTTGACGGCAAGGCCGCAAGCGAAGGGGTGGATTGGCCAGGAGCTAGAAGCAGAGTGCCGGCCAGGGCGGAAGAAGCCAAAAACTTGGCCACGTGGGGATGATGGGCCAGTAACGTTGTCCTGGTGGTTAAATGTTTAAGTTTAAGTCTGGAACGAAGTTTTTCAGAGTTTAATTCGGGCAAGTGTTTCATCTTTACCTAAGATTAGCATAGATTCGGTCAGGGGCGGGGTGATTTTTGAACCGCAGATGGCCAGACGAAGAGACATGAAGAAATCGCCAACCTTCCAGCCTTGGTTTTTGATGTCTTCCGTTAGCTCACCCTTTATTAATTTGTCATAGTTTTCTATGGCAAACCGAAGATGGTTTGCGTCTACGCGTTGGGGCTGCGGGCGAGTAAAGAAGAAACCAGCGAGGTCGCGGGCCTGGACCAGGGTAGTCAGACGGTCCTTGATGAGAGGAATAATTTCTAAAGTGATCTCCGAAAGATATGGTTTAATTAATTGAAGTAGCTCTGTGTCAGATTTAATGCGGATATAGTGGCCGTTGAACCAATCTAATTTTTTCTGATTTAAGACCGGGTTGGATTTTTGAAAACCCGCGGGATCAAACGCTTTAACAAATTCGTCCAAACTATAGAGTTCGCGATTGTCTTTGGGGGCCCAACCTAGAAGAATGACGAAATTTAAAATAGCCTCGGGTAAAAACCCAAGCTCTAAAAACTGCTCTACCGAAACATTGCCCTTTCTTTTAGATAGTTTTCCTCCTTCCGGATCTAGAATATCCGTCAAATGGCCGATTTCCGGTGTTTTAAATCCGAAATATTTATATAAAAGCAAATGAATCGGGGTGCTGGGAATCCATTCCGCGGCCCGTAAAACGTGGGAGATGTTCATTTCGTGATCGTCCACCACTACGGCCAGATGATAGGTGGGAAAACCATCGGATTTAAGTAACACCGCTTCCGGAATGTCATTCGTAGCCCAGGAAATCGTCTTTTTTAACGCAAAATCGTGATATTCTATTTTTTCGTCTTTAGGAGTTTTTAATCTTATTGCACCCAAGTCGCGATAGGCTAATCCCTTTTCGACTAATTGTTGGGCGGCTTGTTTATATACGTTTGTTTGGGCTCTTTCAGATTGGATATAGTGTTCATCCCACCGCAAGCCAAATTTATGTAAAACACCCTGCAATTTTTCTCGCGCTCCTTTAATTTCCCTTTTCTGATCCGTATCTTCTATCCGAAGAATAAATTTGCCGCCAGAGTGTTTGGCCAGAGCATATGCATAGGCGGCTGTGCGCAGTCCGCCGATGTGCAAAAAACCGGTGGGGGAAGGGGCGAAACGGGTGCGAATCATGCTAATATGGATTGTAACATGGCTACACTTACAGAAGTGGGTTTCTACACCAGAAGAATTATTAAATGGGGAGCCGTGGGCCTGGTGGTGGTAATGCTCATCCCGCCGGCGTGGAAATTAGTCAAAAGAATTTATCTGGCCATCAATCCCCCGCCCCCGCCGGCTCCGACGGTCAGATACGGCAAGCTGCCAAAACTGGTTTTTCCGGAAGCTGATCCTAACTATAAACCCCAATATAGATTGGAGACGATAGAGGGGGCGCTGCCTAAATTGCCTAATGCAGCCCGGGTGTATTTTGTAACCATTAATAAGTCCAGGATTCTGGAACTGGAAAAGATTAAACCTAAGGCGAGAGCACTGGGTTTTGATCAGGAACCAGTAAAGGTAGATGATCAAACATATAAATTTATTGGCACTAACCGGCCGGCAGAATTGACTGTAGATATCATTTACAACAGCTACGCTTATAAATATGACTGGAGAAGCGATCCTCGGATACTGGATGAAAAGACCATATCCAATAACGAACAGGTGTTACTGGAGGCCAAAAACATGTGGCAAAATTTGGGACTGTTGGCCGCCGACTTGACTGAGGGAAAAGCCAAAATTACATATTTTGCCGGAGGAACCGGAGAACTGGTGCCCACAATTTCGCTGTCAGAGGCCAATTTTATACGGGTGGATATGTTTAGGGCAGATAAAGACGGATTGAAAGTGATAACACCGAAGGGCGAGGAATCGCCGGTGAATGTGACTCTATCCGGATCTAATGACAGAACCAAACGGATAGTGGAGGCCAATTATAGTTACTCACGGATCTTGGATAACGATTTTTCCACGTATCCGCTGAAGGGGGTAGACAAAGCCTGGACAGAACTGCAGGCCGGAGGCGGGTATATCGCCCGTTCGGAGGCAATCCAAGTTACAGTGCGCAAAGCGAGTTTGGCGTATTATGAATCGGGGCAACCGCAGGAATTCTTACAGCCGGTGTATATGTTTGAGGGTGACGGCGGATTTGTGGCGTATGTATCGGCGATAGACCAAGGCTATTCCCAGTGATAATTGCTGTAAACCCAGGTGATGAGTTTTTCGGAGTCGCCGAAGCGGTCCAGGCTGCCCAGGACTACCATAATAACCGGGTGATTGTCACGATTAATTAACGTCACTAGGGATTGACCGGCACCGTCGGTGAAACCGGTTTTGACTCCTAGAACGCCGGGGATTTTGCCCAATAATTGGTTGACGTTGGTAAGGACGTGGGTAGCTACAATGGTATTTTCGGTGGACACAATGCGGGCAAATTCCGGATTTTTCAGGGCCGCGCCGGCTAGCCGAGCCAGATCAGCTGCTGAAGAGTAATGGCCGGATTCGTCGACGCCAGTCGGGTTGGCAAACCGGGTGTGGGCCAAATTTAACTGGGCAGCTTTGGCATTCATCAGGTCGATAAAAACCTGTCTCCCTGCGGGAAGATTCTCGGCCAGAATTTCGGCGGCATCGTTGCCGGACTGGACCAGCAGGGCGTACAGCAATTGTTCCACAGTCAAAGTTTCACCGGGTTTAAATCCCACATTCTGGCCGATAGGATAACTTCTGATAACAGTAATGGTTTGATCCAGAGAAAAATTATCCAGGACTACCAGGGCGGTCATCATTTTAGTAGTGGAAGCGGGAAAAACTTCATCGTCGGCGGATTTTTGCAACAAAACAGTTTGGGAATTTTGGTCTAGGATGAAAACGTTGCGCGCGGAAATGGCGGGGACGGGTTGGCCTTGGGAAACGGGAATTGGAGTGTAACTCACCCCCACCCCCTCTCTTGATTCAAGAGAGGGGCGGAGCTTTATTGCCGCAAAAAAAATAAATATTAAACCTAAGATTAAGAATAATCTACTTAGGCTGGGAAAAAACGTGACCGGTGTCTTGGGCTTGAGCGAGCGGGGCATAGTCTGAATATGACATGATAACAGATTTAGCGCGGTCGCCGGCGTTGAAAGCGATTCGCTCTTCGGCAGATAAAGCCTGATCAATGTAGGTGGGCAAATTAAATAAATTACCAAGAGGGGGAATGGCGCCGATCTGCAAACCGGTTAACTGCAGGACTTCGTCGGGAGTGGCGAAGCGCAAATCATGAACTGAAAACAGCAATTTAAATATTTTGGGATCCAGTTTGCGGGAACAGGGTAAAACTATAAGAATGGGTTTTTTGTCCGCGTAGCAAATTAGGGCTTTGGCTCCCTGGCCCGGCGAAGTCCCGCGCACCCGGGCCGAATCCTCGCAGGTGGGCGTGGGTTCGTGCTCCAGCGTCTGATATTTTATATCGTTACTTTTTAGTAACTGAATTATTTGATCGTAAACGGACATTATTTGATTAAGGAGTTAGTCTGTTCACTCCTCTTTGACAACTTTAATGCGACCGCATTATTTTTGCTAATTTGATGATCATAAGATTTTTATACCTAATTTTTTGAGCAGGCCTGGGCTGGCTGTTACTTTTTAGTAACTGAATTATTTGATCGTAAACGGACATCTACTCGTTCCATGTCCCGGGGAAACATGGAGGCTTCTCTAATGTTGGATAATCCAAGGACAAACATGGTGATGCGCTCGGCACCAAAAGCAAAACCGCCCAAGGGGGGCATACCGTACTCAAAGGCCTGCAAATAGGTTTTTATTTTGGCGGGGTTTACTTTCCACTCTCTGGCATGCTGCAGAAGTATCTGGTAATCATGGATCCGCCGGCCGCCGGTGAGCCATTCCCTACCCCGACCTAATAAATCGAATCCTTGGTTATATTCGGGGTCGGCGTCATCGGGATAGGTATAGAAGGGGCGGAATTTGGTGGGATAATGCGAAATGAAAACTAATTCGGAATGGTGTTTCTCCGTGGCCCATTTACATATTTCCCGTTCGTCATCTGGGGCTAAATCTTTTTCGTGACGGCAGTCACGACCAGTGCGCTCAAAAATGATCTGCTGAGCCTCTCGCATTTTAAGATGCGGAATTTTGGCAGGCACCACGGGAATGGTGACATCAAATAAGGCCAACTCTTTGACGCAGTTTTTTTGCACCTCATCGAGAATAAATTTAATGGCGTATTCGGCCATATCTTTGACTTCTTCCCAGGAATCGATGAAGCCCATCTCCGCGTCTAAGCTTGTAAACTCGGCGATGTGAGACGTAGTTACACTAGGCTCGGCCCGAAAGACTTGGTTGACAGAAAAAACCCGCTCGAATGCGCTGACCAAAAGTGATTTGTATAGCTGGGGACTCTGAGCGAGATACGCTTTGTGCTCAAAATATTTAACTTCAAAAACTTCGGCGCCGCCCTCGGGGATGGAAGGAATAATAGAAGGAGCTTGAAATTCCATAAAATCTTTGGCTTTGAGAGCTCGATGGAAAGCATCAATAATTACTTCCTGGACCCTGAAAATGGCTTGAACCTTGGGGTGACGCAGAGTGAGGGCGCGGTTGTCTAAAAGCGTGGGCAATTCTAATTGGAGGGTTTCTTGGCCTAGGTCGAAAGGAAGCTTGGTGGCTTTGGAAACTAACTCGATTTTTTGGGCATCGATTTCGACCGTACCGGTGGCTAGCTTGAGATTGACGAGTTTTTCCGGACGAGCTTTGACCAGACCGGTAACATATATGACGTCTTCGGAATGCAGGCCTGCGACCAGACCCGGACTGGCAACTATTTGCACAATTCCCGTACGGTCGCGCAAATCGATAAAGACAATTTGGCCGTGATCGCGGCGAGTATTAACCCAGCCTTTGAGCAGGACTTCTTGGCCTACCTTAGAAATGGTTTCGGAAATTAGAGTTCGGTTCATAGACTTATTATAAACAAAAAAGACCCACTTCTTTCGAGATCCCATGTGCCATCTCGAAATCCGGGTCTTAATTACAGCTATTTCGGGCTTACCCGGCAAGCTCACCATTTGTCAAATGGGTCGTAATCTGACAACACATATGCGACAACAGGTTTAAACTGTTGTCATGAGAGTAAGACCAAAGCTAATAGTCAAATGTCTTCGGAAGAATAACTTTGATTTCACTGCCACGGCCAAATCGTTGGGTCTGCATAGGGCTACGGTTTACCGCTGGTGGAACA